>Ga0153915_10000546_pt1 | contig 34943 bp, 38 predicted proteins | sample Opewatmetagenome_2_FD_107003 | JGI IMG/M metagenome (GOLD analysis project Ga0153915, IMG submission 107003) | Freshwater wetland microbial communities from Ohio, USA - Open water 3 Core 3 Depth 3 metaG | ecosystem: Environmental > Aquatic > Freshwater > Wetlands | place: USA: Ohio, Lake Erie... | reverse complement strand
GCGGCCCGCGCGCGGTCCAGCGCGATCCGCCAGGCGCGGTCGGGGGCGTTCTGCAGCTCGATCGCCGCTCGCAGATAGGGGACCTCCCGGCCGTCCACCCGCAAGACCGCCTGCTGCTCCCAGATGAGCTGCCGCTCTTCGTGGGCCGCCACGCGTCGCCCTACCCGGAGGTCCACCACCCACTCCAGGAGCGGTGCGACGCAGGAAGCGCGCGCCACGGCCACGGCCTCGTCATCCTGGAGGTCACGATACCGCTGGTAGATCGCCTGGAAGGCCGGCTCGGCCTTGAGGCCGGCGCCGGTGAGGTATGACTCGCGCCCGAGGTCCGCGTGCAGCGCCTCGCCGCGCGTGACCAGGGTGTCGAGGTTCACCCGCTGAGCTGGGAGCGCAGGTACTCGAGCAGGCGATCCGCCGCCACGCGGTCCTGCTTGAGCGTGTCGCGGTGCCGCACGGTCACGGTCTGGTCCTGCACGCTCTGGCCATCCACCGTGACCCCGAAGGGCGTCCCCGCCTCGTCCTGCCGGCGGTAGCGCCGGCCGATCGAGCCGCCTTCGTCGTAGAAGATGGTGAGGCGACCCCGCAGCCCGTCCGCGATGCGATGCGCCAGCTCGGGCATCCCGTCCTTCCTCACCAGCGGGAAGATCCCCACCTTGATCGGCGCGATCGACGGTTGGAACCGCAGCACCACGCGCTGCTCGCCCTCGACCTCCTCCTCGCGGTACGCGTCCACCAGCACCACCAGCGCCAGCCGGTCCGCGCCGAGCGAGGTCTCGATGATGTACGGCACGAACTTCTCGTTCGTGGCGGGATCGAGATAGTCCAGCTTCTTGCCCGAATACTCCTGGTGGCGTGAGAGGTCGAAGTCGGTGCGGTTGTGGATCCCCTCGAACTCCTGCCAGCCGAAGGGGAACTCGTACTCGACGTCGTACGCGTCCTTGGCGTAGTGCGCCAGCTCGTCCTTGCCGTGCCGGTGAAAGCGCAGCTTCTCGGCCGCGATGCCGAGGTCTTTGTGCCACTGCATGCGCGCCGCGCGCCACTCCTCGAACCAGCGCTCGTCCTCGCCCGGCTTGACGAAGAACTGCATCTCCATCTGCTCGAACTCGCGCGTGCGGAACGTGAAGTTGCCGGGGGTGATCTCGTTGCGGAACGCTTTGCCGATCTGCGCGATGCCGAACGGGATCTTCTGGCGCGACGCCTGGAGCACGTTGAGGTAGTTGACGTAGATCCCTTGCGCGGTTTCGGGGCGGAGATACACGACCGCCGCCGAATCCTCGACCGGGCCCATGAACGTCTTGAACATGAGATTGAACAGCCGCGGCGCGGTGAGCGTGCCCTTGCTGCCGCAGACGGGGCACTGCGCGTCTGGCTCGCCCGGCGTGCCCTTGAGGCGGGGATCATCGGCACGGAACCGGTTCTTGCACTGCTTGCAGTCCACCAGCGGATCGGTGAACCCGGCCACGTGTCCTGACGCCTCCCACACGCGCGGGTGCATCAGGATGGCGGCGTCGATTCCCTCGATGTCCTCCCGCTCGTACACCATGGAGCGCCACCACCGCTCCTTCAGGTTCCTCTTGAGCTCGACGCCGAGCGGGCCGTAGTCCCAAACCGAGCCCAGCCCGCCGTAGATCTCGGACGACTGGAAGATGAACCCTCGCCGTTTCGCGAGCGAGACGATCTTGTCCATCAGCGAGGTGTTCGCCATGCGATCCAAGTGGCTGTGAGGGAGCGGGATACGTGGCCGTGGCGCGCGGAACTTAGTCGCGCGTCACGGGAGCGGCAAGCAAAGCGCCCGCCGCACCGCCCGCTCGGCGTGGCGGGCGAGATCGTCCGCCGTCCACTGACCGGACTCGCCTTCCACGACGACCCCTGCCGGCACGTCCGACGCGCAGGGCGCCACCAGGGCGGCGGGGACCTTGTGGCGCCGTGCCGCGTGCAGCACCTCGCCGGGCAGCTTGCCGTCGAGCGACGTACGGTCGAACCGCGCCTCCCCCACCAGCACGAGGCTCGCCTCCGCGAGCAAGGCGGGAAACCCCACGCGGTCGAGCACCCACGGCGCGCCCGGGATGACGGTTCCGCCTCCGAAGCACATCACGCCGAACCCGAGGCCACCGGCCGCGCCGGCACCCTCCTCGGCGGCCAGCGCGGGTCCATTCCACGGCTCCGTGAGCTCGACCAATCGGCGGAGCCCGGCGGCGAGCCGCTCGATCGCGTGCGGGCTCGCCCCCTTCTGGGGCGCGTACACCGCCGCGCCGTCCTCCCCCAGCAGCACGTTGCGCACGTCCGACAGACCCACCAGGCGGACGCCGGGCGGCCTGCCGGGAGCAAGATCGCCGAGGTCTTCCAGCGCGCCGCCCCCCTCCGGCAGGGGCTGGCCGTCGAGGTCGCACGCCGTCCATCCCCACGCGCGCGCCATCCCGAGTCCCCCGTCCATCGTGGCACTCCCACCGAGTCCGAGGAACACCACGGTGGCACCGCCCCGCGCCGCCGCCGTCACGAGCTCGCCGACGCCCCGCGTGGTGGTGACGAGCGGGTCGCGGCGTGCCGCGGGTATCAGGGACAATCCGCAAGCCAGCCGCGACTCCACCACCGCGGTCCGCTCGTCGAGCCACCCGAGATCGGCCGTGACGGGCGTTCCGAGCGGTCCCGTCACCTGGTGAGTCGTCCTGATGCGGGGGGCGAGCGCGTCGAGCAGCCCGTCCCCCCCGTCGCTCGCCTTGACGATGCGGGCGTCGCATCCGGCCGCCTCGACCCCGCGCGCCAGCGCCTGCGCGACTTCGTGGGCGTCTAGGGTCCCCTTGAAGGGCTGCGCCACCACCACGACGGTCGGGGTCACGACAGGCCGATGATCTGATCGCGCCGCGAGCCGACGCTGACGTACGTGACCCGCGTCCCGACCAGATCCTGAATCCGGTCGAGGTACGCACGCGCCTGCGTCGGGAGGTCTGCGAGCTTCCGGGCGTCGCTGGTGCGCCGGCGCCAGCCCGCGAGCATCTCGTAGACCGGCTGCACGCGGGCCAGCGTCTCCGTATCCGCCGGCATGTCGTCGAGCGTCGCACGCTCCAGCCGGTAGCCGGTGCAGACCGCCAGCTCGTCGAACTCGTCCAGGATGTCGAGCTTGGTCACGGCGAGGTCGGTGAGGCCGTTGACCCGGGCGGCGTAGCGCACCACCACCGCGTCGAACCAGCCGCAGCGTCGCGGCCGCCCGGTCGTCGCCCCGAACTCGTCACCCAGCGTCCGGAGCCGTTCGGCCGCCGGGGCATCCGCTTCCGTCGGCAGCGGCCCGTTGCCAACCCGGGTGGTATAGGCCTTCACCACGCCCAGCACCGCGTCAATCGCGGTCGGGCCGATCCCGGCACCGACCGCCGCCCCGCCGGACGTGGTGTTGGACGACGTGACAAACGGATACGTGCCGTGATCCACGTCCAGCAGGGCCCCTTGCGCACCCTCCAGCAGGACGTGCTTCCCCTGGCGCAACGCGTCCCACGCGAGCTTGCCGGTGTCCGCGACGAGCGGCAGGATGCAGGGCGCCAGCCGGCGCACGAGCGCGACGTGCTCCGCGACCGAGGCGCGCTCCTCGACGCCGAGCATGGCGAGGACCCGGTTCGCCCGCTCCGCGCCGTCGGTGACGAGCTGCACGGCCCGGTCCGTGTGCCGGAGATCGCCCACGCGGATCCCGCGGCGTCCGAACTTGTCCTCGTACGCGGGGCCGATGCCCCGCCCCGTGGTGCCGATCCGCTGCTCCCGCTCGGTGGCGCGGTCGAGCACCTTGTGGTACGGCATTACCAGGTGCGCACGGTCGGACACGGCCAACCGGCCCTCGAGCACGATGCCGCGCTCCGTCAGCGCCTGCATCTCGCGCAGCAACGTCTCGGGATCGAGCACCACGCCGTTGCCGATCAGGCAGCGCGTCGCCGGATGCAGGATTCCGGAGGGGATCTGGTGGAGGATGAACGCGTCGCCCCCGTTGACAACGGTGTGGCCCGCGTTGGCCCCGCCCTGGTACCGCACCACGAGATCGGCGCGCTCGGCCAGCACGTCCACGATCTTCCCCTTTCCTTCGTCGCCCCACTGGGCACCGACGACGACGAGGCAATGGCACTTCGGACCGAACATCGCGACCTCGCGAAAGCCAGAAAAAAAGCCCCGGGGAAGACCCGGGGCATCCTCCGAGGGAAGCTAAGGCACGGTCGGCGGGCGGTCAACGCGACGCGGCCCCACGCCCCAGCCCCGCATCGCGCAGCAGCGCCGCCACGGTGTCCCGCTCGCCGGATGCGAGGTCCAGCAGCGGCGGGCGCACGGGTCCGCCGGCGAGTCCCACGAGATCCATCGCGGCCTTCACGCCGGGCACGCCCCGCTCCCCCACGGTCCCCTTGTTCAGCGGCGTGAGCCGTTCCTGGACCGCGCCGGCGCCCGGCCGGTCACCCGAGGCGAACGCGCGCCAGACCTCGACGGCGAGTGGGGCGGCGAAATTCCCCAGCGCGAGGATCCCGCCGGCCGCACCCAGCTCGAGGGCCGCATACCAGTGCGACCCCGAGCCCATCAACATGGCCCAGTGCGGCGCCGCCGCCCGATACGCGGCGAAGTTCCTCAGGTCGCCCGACGAGTCCTTGGCCCCCGCGATGTTGCCGTGATCCGCCAGGGCGGCGAGCAATTGGTCGGACAGGGCCACGTGCGTGTACTTGGGGATGTTGTACAGCAGCACGGGAACCGGCGAGGCGTCGGCCACGTGCCGGAAGTGGTCGGCCAGGGCGGCGCTGGACAGCGACGCGCCGTAGTACGCCGGCGCCCGCACCAGCACCGCGTCCGCGCCGAGATCCCCGGCGATCTGGCACGCCGCGATCGTCGCCCGGGTGGACTCGCGTCCCGCGCCGGCCACCAGCAGGCGGTCCTCCGGGACGACATCGCGCAACCACTCCACGACGTGGCGGTATTCGTCCTCATCGAGCAGCGCGGCCTCCCCGGTCGATCCGCCGGCCACGATGCCGTGCACACCGGCCGCGAGCAGGCTCCGGGCGTTGGCGCGGAGCGTCACCGGCGCGAGCGCTCCGGTGACCGGGTCGAACGGGGTCGTGATCGGGACGAGCAGCCCGCGGACCCCGGTCGCGCTCATCACAGTCGCCCCCCCGGCACGCCCATGGCCGGCATCTGGCCGCTCACCCGCGCCACCTCGGGTGTCACGACGCCGGCCTCGACCAGATCCGCCAGATGCTGCTCGAACGTCTGCGTGCCGTGTCGCTCGCGTCCGCTCGCCAGCTCGGCGGGAATCTCCTGCATCCGCTCCGGGTCGCGCAGCATGTCGCGCACCGCCGGCGTCGCCACGAGCACCTCCACCACCGCGCTCCGGCCCGCGCCATCCGCCTGCGGCACCAGACGCTGCGCGATCACCGCCTTCAGGGTCTCGGACACCCGGAGCCGCGCCAGCTCCTGCAGGTCCGGCGGAAACATGGCGATGACGTGTCCGACCGCGTGCATCGCGTCGGGCGCCGCCACCGCCGCGATCACGAGATGGTCGGTCTCGGCCGCCCGCAGGGCGATATCCAGCGTCTCGCGGTCCGGCAGCTCGCCCAGCACGATCACGTCCGGATCCTGCCGCACGGCCGACCGCAACCCGCTCGCGAAGCTCGCCGTGTCGACACCCACCTCGCGCTGCGTCACCGACGACTTGGCGTCGCGGTGCAGAAACTCGATCGGGTCCTCGAGCACGACGATGTGCCTGGTCTGGGTCGCGTTGATGTGGTGGACCAGGGCGGCAATGGTGGACGTCTTCCCCACCCCGGCCCCACCGGCCACGAGCACCAGCCCGTCCTCCTGTTCGGCGACGCGGGTGAGCACCTGCGGCAGATTGAGTCGCTCGAGGGTCGGCACGTCGAACGGGATCACCCGCATCACGACCATGAACGACGAGCGCTGTCGCAGGATGTTGACGCGAAAGCGGCCGATCCCCGGAGCGCCCCACGAGCAGTCGTAGTCCCGGATGCTATCGATCCGCTTGCGGTCCTCCTCCGTGGGAATCATGCGCAGCGCGATCGCCCGCGTCTGCTCCGGCGTCAGGCGCTGCTTCGTGAGCGGCTTGAGGACGCCGTCGATGCGCGCCCGGAAGACGTCGCCCGCCTTGATGTGCAGGTCCGAGGCGCCCCGCTCCACCGCCGCCTTGATGATGTTCTCCATGGTGTCAGTAGCCCAGCTCCAGGTTGACCAGGTTGCGCAGCCGGCGGCCGCTGCGGTAGCGCGCGATGTTGTCCACCAGCAGCGCCGTTTCGCGCGCCCAGAACCGGGCGGACACGGCGCTCACGTGCGGGAAGACCAGCACGCGCGGGTGGCGCCAGAACGGGTGGCCGTGCGCCAGCGGCTCGCGGGCGAACACGTCGAGCGCACATCCGCCCACCTGCCCGTCATCGAGCGCGCGGCGCAGCGCGTCCTCGTCGAGCAGGCCGCCGCGCGCCACGTTGATCACGTACGCCCCGCGCGGCAGGGCCGTCAGGATCGCCGCGCTCACCAGCCCCTTCGTGTCCGCCGTCTGCGGCGCCGCGAGCACCAGCACGTCGCTCCGCCGCGCGAGGGTCGTGAGCTTTCCCGGGCCGCCGACCCACCCCACGCCCGCGGGCCGCGCACGGGTGGGATGTCGCCGGACGGCCGCCACCTCCATGCCGAGCGCCGCACACCGGCGGGCCACCGCCCGCCCGATCCCGCCCAGCCCGACGATCCCCACTCGCGTGCCCGCCAGCTCCCGCACCGGCACGCTCCCGTTGGTGAACTCGTCCTTCGCCCAGCGCTGCTCGGCCTGGGCGCGCAGCGCCGCCGGAAAGCCGCGCAGCCAGAACCCGATCGCCGTGAGCACCCAGTCGGCGATCGGCTCCGCGTGGACCCCGGCGGAGTTGGTGAGACGCGCCCCCGTGGCGCGCAGCGCTGGTGTGATGCTCGCCCCCACGCCTGCCGCAGCCGTGTGGACCCACCGCAGCACGCCGCTCCCCGCCGCCATGACGGCGGGGGGAACCCCCCAGCCGGCGTAGACCTCGGCCCCATGCGCGGCCTGCACGGCCTCGCCGCTGCCCGCCGCGCCGTCGCCGTCGCTCAAGGCGGGCGCCGCGACGCTCACGATCTCCCACCCCCGACCGAAGGCCTGGCGCACGGCCTCCACCGTCGCGTCCGGGATGGCCCAGACCGGGCGGGGCGATGCCAGGTCGAGGACCGCGCGTCTCACTCGTTGATCGAGAGTCGGTAGGAGTGCGTCGACCGGAGCAGCGCGATCCGCGCCTCGTCGTGCTGGGCCGCGTTGCCGCGCACGCTGAAGGTGAGCACCACGCGCCCCTCGCGTGCCGGCTCCGCGCGGAAATCCGAGACGACGAGGCCGCACTCCTGGAGGATCGACTCGACGAGCGCAATCTGGTCCGCGCCGGCGGGCACCTCGACCGAAATGCTCGCCTCGACGGCGGCGCGGCGCACGCGCGTCTCCAACCAGCCCAGGCCGCGCAACACGAGCAGCATCAGCAGCGTGACGCCCACGCCTTCCAGCATGGCGCCTGAGCCCAGGGCCACGCCGATCGCCGCGACCACCCAGATCGTCGCGGCGCTGGTGAGCCCCGTGACCGCGCCGCGCGAGTGCAGGATCGCCCCCGCCCCGATGAACCCCACCCCGGTCACGATCTGCGCCGCGAGCCGGGCCGGGTCCCCCCGCCCGCCGGCCATCTGCACGGAGAGCTGGGTGAACAGCGCGGCGCCCACGCAGATCAGGATGTTGGTGCGGAGGCCCGCGGCCTTGCCGCGCAGCTCCCGCTCGAGACCGACCGCGCCGCCGCACACGACGGCGAGCAGGATGGCCCCGAGCAGGTCGAGGTGCAGCAGATCGACCAGCAGCGGCCACAACGTGTTCAGCGACGTATGGACCCCTCACCTGCGGGCAGCAGCCCCATGGCGCTCCGGACGGCCCGCATCGTCTCCCCGGCGATGGCCCGCGCGCGCGCCGCTCCCGCGCGGAGCACCTCGCGCACACGCGCGGGCTCCCGAATGAGCGCCGCGGCGCGCGCGCGCGTCTCCGCGAAGTGCGCCGCCATGTTGTCGGCCAGCACGCGCTTGCAGTCGAGACAGCCCCACCCGGCGGCCCGGCAGTTCGTCGCCACCTGCACCACCGTGTCGGGCGGCGAGAAGTACTGGTGCAACGTGTAGAGATTGCACTTCTCGGGATCGCCCGGGTCCTTCCGGGTGACGCGTGCCGGATCGGTCTTGGCGGGGCGCAGCAACTCCCAGATGCGCTCGGGCGGATCGAGGATGCCGATCGTGTTCCCCAGGCTCTTCGACATCTTGGCCTCGCCGTCGAGCCCCACGATGCGCTTGGCGTGGCTCAGTGCCGCCTGCGGCTCCGGGAAGAAGCCGGGGCCGAACCGCGCGTTCCACTTGCGTGCGATTTCGCGCATCAGCTCGAGGTGCTGCACCTGATCCTCGCCCACGGGAACGACCTCCGCCCGGTAGAGCAGGACGTCGGCCGCCTGAAGCACGGGGTAGTTGAGCAACCCCGCGAGCACGCTTTCTTGCCGCTGCGCCTTCTCCTTAAATTGCGTCATGCGCTCGAGCTCACCGAGCGGGGTCACCGTCGTGAGGACCCACGACAGCTCCGTGTGCTCGGGCACGTGCGACTGCACGAACAGCATGCAGCGCTCCGGGTCGATGCCCGACGCGAGCAGGCTGACGGCCATCTCACTGGTGCGGGCTGCCAGCCGGGCGGGATCGAAGTCCTGCGTGATGGCGTGGTAGTCCACGATGCAGAAGATGCACTCATGCCGGGCCTGGAGCGCCACCCAGTTGGCGATCGCCCCGAGGTAGTTGCCGATATGCAACTCGCCGGACGGCTGGATGCCGGAAAAGACGCGCGCCATGGCCACAAGCTACGGAGGGGGGTAGAGGGGGGCAAGATGGCTCAGCATCGTGACTTACTCGCTGTCGCCACGCGCGCCGCGGAACGTGCCGCGGACCTGATCCGTCGGGCCACGCCACCCGATCCCGCCGAGTGGGACCGCAAGGCGCCGAGCGACTTCGTCACTGAGGTCGACCGCGCGTCGGAGCGCCTGATCGGCCACCTCCTGACCGATGCGTTCCCGCATTCCGTGGTGCTGGGTGAGGAACTGACCCCCGACGCCCCGCAGGCCACCGGGCTCGTGTGGATCGTGGATCCGCTCGACGGCACCACGAACTTCCTCCACGGGTATCCCGCCTATGCGGTGAGCATCGCCGCCGTGGTCGATGGGAGCCCGGTCGCCGGCGTCGTGGTGGACGTCGGGCGCGCACTCGTCTACACGGCAACCGCCGGCGGCGGCGCGCGGTGCGGCGAGCGCCACCTCCAGGTTTCGGCCGTGAGCGACCCACGGCAGGCGCTGATCGGCACGGGCTTCCCGTTCAAGCCTCCGGCGAGCGAGCGGCTCGCCGAGTACCTGGAGCAGTTCCGGCGCATCCTGCCGCGGTCGAGCGGCATCCGCCGCGCCGGCTCCGCCGCGCTCGACCTCGCCCACGTGGCGGAGGGACGCCTCGACGGGTTCTGGGAGCTGTGGCTCGCGCCCTGGGATGTCGCGGCGGGGGTCCTGCTGGTGCGCGAGGCGGGAGGCGTGATCACGGATCTGGGGGGGAATCCCGCCCGGATGGCGCCGGGGGCCTTCGTGGCGGGGAACCCGGCGGTACACCGCTGGCTGCTCGCGCAGGTCGCCCCGGCGCCGCCGGAGCCCCCGGCCACCGGCCCGCGTGCGTAAGGTGGTCGAGGCACGACGCGCAGGCGTCGCGCTCTCGCTCCGGCGCTAGGTCCGCACTCCCGCGGGGAGCTGCGTGAGGATGCGGTTGCCACCCTCCTCGATCACCACCGTGTGCTCGAAGTGCGCCGAGAGCGACCCGTCTCGCGTCACCACCGTCCACTTGTCCTCGAGCGTGCGGATCTCGGGGCGCCCGCGGTTCACCATCGGCTCGATGGCGATCGTCATGCCGCACGTGAGGCGGACGCCGCGCTTGGGCTTGCCGTAGTTCGGGATCTGCGGCTCTTCGTGGAAGCTCGTGCCGATGCCGTGGCCCACCAGCTCGCGGACGACGCTGCAGCCCGCCGCCTCGGCCACCCGCTGCACCGCGTGGCCGATGTCGCCCACGTGATTGCCCGCCTTGGCCTCTGCCAGCCCCGCCTCCAGCGCCGCCTGCGTGACGTGGAGCAGCTCGCGGGTCGCGTCCGCCACGGATCCCACCGGCACCGTGACGGCGCTGTCCGCATGGAGTCCCTCGAGACAGACGCCGCAGTCCACGCTCACGATGTCCCCGTCACGCAGGATTCGCCTGGCCGACGGGATGCCATGCACGATCTCCTGATTGATCGACGTGCACAGCGACTTGGGGAAGTCATACAGGCCCTTGAACGACGGGCGGGCCCCCGGGTGACTGCGGATGAAGTCCTCGGCGAGAGCGTCGAGCTGCAGAGTCGACACGCCGGGTTTGGCATGCGTGGCCACGAGGTGGAGCGTTTCGGCCACGATCGCGCCTGCCGCCGCCATGATCTCGACCTCGCGCGGCGACTTGATGGTGATCATCGGCCGAGGCTTCCGACGATCCGCTGCGCGATCTCCTCGACGGCGCCGGTCCCGGGAATCGTCGTCATGACGCCCTGGGCGCGATAGTGCGCGATCAGCGGCTCGGTCTGCTCGCGGAACACGGCGAGCCGCTTGCGGATCGTTTCCGGCGTGTCGTCGCTCCGCCCCTCCTGGGCTGCGCGCCCGAGCATGCGCCGCACCAACTCCTCCTCGGCGACGTCGATCAGCAGCACCCGATCGACCCGCCGGCCGCGCGCGGCCAGCAGCGCGTCGACGGCCGAGGCTTGGGGGATGGTGCGCGGAAACCCGTCCATGATCACGCCGTCGCGCGCCGCGGGTGCCGTGACGACCTCCTCGATCAGTCCCATGATGACGTCGTCGGGCACGAGCTGACCCTGCTCCATGTACCGCTTCGCCTGCAACCCGAGGGGGGTCCCATCGTGCACGGCCGCCCGCAGCAGGTCGCCCGTGGCGATCTTCGGAATGCCGAGCCGGGCCGAGAGCAGGGCTCCCTGAGTGCCCTTTCCCGAGCCCGGCGCGCCGAGCAGGATCAGGTTCACGCCGTCCCCCGGCCTACATGTAGCGCCGGCGTCCGCGGAACTTGACGCGGCCCTGCTTCATGAAGTCGTCGTAGTGGCGCAGGTGCAGGTGCTGCTGCATCTGGATCCAGGTGTCGAGGCCCACCCCCACCACGATCAGGATCGCCGTCCCGCCGAAGAAGAACGGTACGTTGAACCAGTCGAAGATGAAGAACGGGAGCAGCGCGATCAGCGTGAGGAACAGGGCGCCCGGCAGGGTTACGCGACTCAGCACGTCGTCGATGTAGTCGGCCGTCGCCGCGCCGGGCTTCACGCCCGGGATGAAGCCGCCCTGCTTCTTGAGGTTCTCCGCCAGGTCCACGGGGTTGAAGATGATGGACGTGTAGAAGTAGGTGAAGAAGACGATCAGCACGCCGTACGTCGTGTAGTATGCCGCGGTCTGCGGGGCGAAGACGTCGGAGAACGCTTTGAGCCACGGGACGGTGGTGAACGCGGCCAGGGTGCCCGGCACGATGATCAGCGACTGCGCGAAGATGATCGGCATCACGCCTGCCGAGTTGATCCGGATCGGGATGAACGTCTTCTGGCCTTCCCGGATCCGGCCGCGCCCCATCACCTTGCGGGGGATCTGGATCGGGATGCGTCGCGCCGCGACCGTCATCGCGATCACGGCCGCCACGACGGCCACCATCACGGCCGCGAGGATGACCAGGCGGATCGGGGTGATGATCCCGGTCCTGAGGAAGCTGATCGTCTGGGCGGTGCCCGGGACCATCCCGTCCATGATCGAGAAGAAGATCATCAGGCTCATGCCGTTGCCGATGCCCCGCTCCGTGATCTGCTCGCCGAGCCACATGATGAACACGGCGCCCGTGGTGAGCGTGAGAACCGTCAGGATGCGGAACCCCCACAGCGACTGCATCGAGACCGCCTGGAGCGACTCCGTGAAGATCGAGAACCCGTAGGCCTGGCCGGCCGCCAGCACGACCGTCACGTAGCGGGTCCATTGCGTGATCTTCTTTCGCCCGTCCTCTTCCTTCTGGAGCTTGTCCACCGTGGGGAACACCGCTCCGGCCAGCTGGAAGATGATCGACGCGGAGATGTACGGCATGATGCCCAGCGCCAGGACCGTCGCGCGGCGCAGCCCGCCGCCCACGAACAGGTCGTAGACGCCGAACAGCGTGCCGCCCGCCTGATTCCGGATGAAGTCCGCGAGCACCTGGACATTCACGCCCGGGGTCGCGATGTGCGCGCCCGCCCGGTAGATGCCGAGGCACAACAGCGTGAAGAGGATCTTGTCCTTGAGCTCCGGGTCGCGGAAGAAGTTGGGGATGCGGGGTCCCGTCATCGGTTCACGCCTCGATCCGGCCGCCTGCCTGTTCGATCTTGGCGCGCGCGCTCGCGGAGCACGCGCAGCCCGTCACCGCGTACGCCCGCTCCGCCGCCCCCATACCGAGCAGCTTGACCGGGTGATCGCCGTGGTTCACGATCCCCGCCGCCACGAGCGTGGCGGGGGAAACGTCGGTACCAGGCAGCTGGGCGAGGTCCCGCAGGTTCACCACCTGCGCCGCCGTGCGCGCCGGGTTGTGGAACCCGCGCTTCGGCACGCGCCGGATGATCGGCATTTGCCCGCCCTCGAAGCCCGGGCGCACGTTGCCGCTCTTGCGCGCGCGCTGCCCCTTGTGCCCGCGCCCCGCCGTCTTGCCCAGTCCGGAGCCCGGGCCGCGGCCCTTGCGCTTCGGCACCGTGGTCGCGCCGCGCGGCTTCGGCAGGTTGTGCAGTCCGAGCGTCGCCTGCTCCTGCGTCTCTGCCATCACGCCTCCTCACGCGTCACGCGCACGAGGTGACGCACCTTGTTCAGCATGCCCCGCGCCGTCGGCGTGTCGCCCACCACGATCTCGTGCTGGTGGTGCCGCAGCCCCAGGGCGCGGAGCGTGCGCCGGTAGGTCTCGGCGTGCCCGATCCCGGAGCGCACCTGCTTCACCCGCAGGCGCGCCGCCCCGTCCTCGCGCGGCTGCCGCTTCGGCCGCCTCTGCCGCGCGGGCTTGGCCGCGTCAGGCACGGGCCACCTCCTGCCGTCCCCTGAACGGGATCGCCTCGACCGGCAGGTCGCGCTCGCGCGCCATCTGCTCGACGGTCACGAGGTGCTGCAGACCGTCCACCGTCGCCCACACCATGTTGTGCGCGTTGGTGGAGCCGAGCGACTTGGTCAGGATGTCGGTGACGCCCGCGCAGTCGAGCACGGCGCGCACCGGCCCCCCCGCGATGACGCCCGTCCCCGACGTGGCCGGCTTGAGCAGCACCCGGCCGGCCCCGTGCGCCCCCAGCACTTCGTGCGGAATCGTCGAGCCGATGCGCGGCACCTTGAGCATCGCCTTGCGCGCGGCATCGACCGCCTTGCGCACCGCGTCCGAGACCTCGTTGGCCTTGCCCGTACCGACGCCGACCATCCCGTTGCGGTCGCCCACGGCCACGAGGGCCGTGAACGAGAACCGGCGCCCGCCCTTGACGACCTTCGCCACCCGGTTGATCGCGATCACGTTCTCGAGCAGGTCCGAGTCTCGCTCCCGGTCCCGATCCCGATCGCGCCGGTCACGCCGCGGAGGCCGCTGCTCGCGCTGCTGCTTGTCACCCGCCATGTGCTAGAGCTCCAATCCGCCGTGCCGCGCGCCTTCGGCAACCGCCTTGACGCGCCCGTGATACGGATACCCGCCGCGATCGAACACGACCGCGGTGATGCCGCGCTCGCGGGCCCGCGCCGCCAGCAGCTTGCCGACGGCGAGTCCGACCGCGACCTTGCCCGTCCCGGCCACCTCGACGCCCGCCGTGCGGTCGCTCACACCGAGCAGCGTCTGCCCCCGGTCGTCGTCCACCAGCTGCGCGTACACGTGTTTCAGGGACCGGAACACCACCATCCGGGGGCGCTCCGCCGTCCCGCTCACTTTCTTGCGAATGCGCAGGTGCCGGCGCCCGCGCCGCTCCCGCCGCGTCTTGGGCTTGCGAATCGCGCGCATCTACTTCGCCCCCGTCTTCCCGGCCTTGCGCCGGACGTGCTCGCCCAGGTACCGGATGCCCTTGCCCTTGTACGGCTCGGGTGGCCGTACCTTGCGGATCTCGGCAGCCACCTGGCCGACCAGCTCCTTGTCGATGCCCGTGATCCTGATCTGCGTGTTGTTCTCCACCGCGAGGGCGATGCCCGCCGGCGCCGGGAACTCCACCGGGTGCGACAGCCCGACGACCAGCCGGAGCCCCTTGGGGTTGGCCTCGGCCTTGTATCCCACGCCGTGGAGCTCGAGCTGCCGGAAGTACCCCTTGGTGACGCCCTCCACCATGTTGTGGAGCAACGCCCGCGTCAGCCCGTGCAGCGCGCGATGCTGGCGCGCGTCGCTCGGGCGCGCGATCGTGACGCTCCCGTCCTCGAGCGCGATCCGCATCTCCGGGTGGAACGTCCGCGTGAGGGTCCCCTTGGGTCCCTTCACCGTCACCGTCTGTCCCGCCACGCTCACGGTGACGCCCGCAGGGATGGGCAGCGGCTTCTTGCCGATCCGCGACATCGCTCCTCCTCTACCAGACCACGGCGAGCAACTCGCCGCCCAGGCGGGCGCTGCGCGCCTCGCGGTCCGTCATCAGGCCGCGGGGGGTGGAGAGAATCGCCATCCCGAGGCCGTTCTTCACGCGCGGGATCTGGCGCACGTTGACATACCGCCGCAGACCGGGCGTCGAGACCCGTTGCAGCTCGCGGATCACCGGGGAGTCCCCGTGATACCGCAGATAGAGCCGCAGCAGGCCATGCCGGCCGTCATCCAGGAGCTTGTAATCCTGGATGTAGTGGTTGTCGCGCAGCAGCCGCGCGATCTCGACCTTGAGTTTCGACACCGGCACATCGACCCGACGATGCCCCGCCATACAGGCGTTGCGAATGTGGGTCAGCATGTCGGCAACGGGATCAGTCATGCTCATAGCGTCGGACTCGATCCTTTACCAGCTGGCCTTGCGCACCCCCGGGATTTCCCCCCGGAGCGCCATGTCTCGGAAACAGATGCGGCAGATCCCGAACTTCCGCAGAAACGCCCGCGGCCGGCCGCATCGCTGACAGCGCCGATACTTGCGCACCGCGAACTTGGGGGTGCGCTTCGCCTTCACGACCAACGACTTCTTCGCCATGCCCGCTCCTAGCCGACGGTGACCGGCGTCTCGCCGCGGAACGGCATCCCCAGCTCGCGGAGGAGCGCCATCGCCACGTCGTCCCGGCCTGCACTCGTCACGAACGTGATGTCCATGCCGTGGATCTTCTCGACCTTGTCGTAGTCGATTTCCGGGAAGATCATCTGCTCCTTGACTCCCACCGAGTAGTTCCCGCGCCCGTCGAACGACCGGGTCGGCAGGCCGCGGAAGTCGCGCACCCGCGGGATCGCGATGCTGATGAACCGGTCGAGGAACTCGTACATCCGCGCGCCGCGGAGCGTCACCGAGGCGCCGATCGCCATCCCCTGCCGCAGGTTGAAGTTCGCGATCGACTTCTTGGCGCGCGTCACGACGGCGCGCTGGCCCGTGATGCGGCCCAGCTCGTCCACGATCGCGTCGAGCAGCTTCGCGTTCTTCATGCCCTCACCTTCGCCGACGTTCAGCACGATCTTCACGAGCCGCGGGATCTGGTGCGGATTCGCAAAGCCGAACTGTTGGGCGAGTTTCGGGCGGACCGTCTGCAGGTAGTACACCTGAAGGCGGGGCGGCGGCGCCGGTTCGGCCGGTGCGGCCGGGGTCGCCTGTGGCGCCGGGGCTTTCGTCTTGGTCTTCGCCATACCGTCAGCGCTTCCTCGGAATCGGCTGGCCCGACTGCGCGCTCAGGCGCTCGACCGAGCCGTCCTCGTTCCGCTTCCGTCGCACCCGGGTCGGCTCGTCCGACTTCGGGTCGAGCAGCATCACGTTCGAGGCGTGGATCGGCGCGGCGTGGGAGATGATGCCCCCCTCCTCGCCGGCCTGCGTCGCCTTGCGGTGGCGCTTCACGACGTTCACGCCCTCGATCACCACGCGGTTCGCCTTGGGGAGCACCCGGAGCACGACGCCTTCCTTGCCGGCGTCGTCACCGCGCACCACGCGCACCGTGTCGCCCTTCGTGATGTGCATCTTGTGTCGCACCACCGGCTTCTGGCGCACGCGCTTCGCCTTGCGGAACACCAGCGGCTTCATCAGATCACCTCCGGCGCGAGCGACACGATCTTCATGAACTTCTTGTCGCGCAGCTCACGCCCTACCGGACCGAAGATGCGCGTCGCCCGCGGCTCGCCCTGGTCGTTGATCAGCACGGCGGCGTTCTCGTCGAACCGGATGTAGCTGCCGTCCCGGCGGCGGGTCTCCTTCGCCGTCCGCACCACGACGGCCCTCGCCACCTCACCCTTCTTCACCTGGCCCGTGGGCAGCGCGTCCTTGATCGCCACCACCACCACGTCACCCAGACCGGCGTAGCGGCGTCGGCTGCCGCCCAGCACGCGGATCACGAGCGCGCGGCGCGCGCCCGAATTGTCCGCGATCTTGAGAATCGTCTCCTGCTGTACCACGCGATCCCCCCTGGCCTACTGAGCCCGCTGGACGATCTCGACGACCCGCCAGCGCTTGGTTTTCGACAGCGGCCGGGTCTCCATGATGCGCACCGTGTCGCCCGCCTTGGCGCCGTGCACGTCGTGCGCCGCCACGCGCTTGGTGCGCGTCACCCGCTTGCCGTACAGGGGATCCGCGAACTGGCGCGTGAGCCGCACGACCACGGTCTTCGCCATCTTGTCGCTCACCACCACGCCGGTCCGTGTCTTCCGGCGCGGGCGGGCGCTCGTCTGCTCGCTCATCCTCGCGTCCTCTCGCGTAGCACCGTCTCGATGCGCGCGATGTTGCGGCGCATCGTCCGGAAGCGCATCGGGTTCTCGCCCGTGATGTCTTCGGTCGCCGCCCGGAACCGCAGCCGGAACCCCGCCTCCTTGAGCCGCACCAGTTCCGTGCGCAGCTCGTCGTCGGGCAGCTCGCGCAGCGCTTCCATGTCGAGCGGCTTCCGATCCGTGTCCTTGAGCGCCATCGCCTTACGTCTCCTCCCGCCGAACGAAGCGCGTGGTCACGGGGAGCTTGGCCGCGGCCAGGGCGAGGGCCTCGCGCGCCACCTTCTCCTCCACGCCCTCGAGCTCGAACATCACGCGTCCGGGCTTCACCACCGCGACCCACCCCTCGGGGTTCCCCTTGCCCTTCCCCATCCGGGTCTCGGCCGGCTTCTTCGTGATCGGCTTGTCGGGAAACAGCCGAATCCACACCTTGCCGCCGCGCTTCATCGCGCGGGTGAGGGCCACGCGGGCTGCCTCGAGCTGGCGATTCGAGATCCAGCCCGGCTCGAGCGTGATCAGCCCGTAGTGCCCGAAGGCCACGGTGTTGCCCCGCGTGGCCGAGCCCCGGGTGCGCCCTTTCATCTGCTTGCGGTACTTGACCCGCTTTGGCGCGAGCATCGTCTACGCCCCCGTGCTGTACGTGCGGCCGCGGGCGTCCTCGACCACCTCGCCCTTGAAGATCCAGACCTTCACCCCGATCGTGCCGAAGGTCGTCATCGCCGTGCTGGTCGAGTAGTCTACGTCGGCCCGCAGCGTGTGGAGCGGCACCCGCCCCTCGTGATAGCCTTCGGTGCGCGCGATTTCCGCCCCGCCGAGACGCCCCGATGCGCGCACCTTGATCCCCTGCGCGCCCATCCGCATCGCGCTCTGGACCGCCCGCTTCATCGCCCGGCGGAACGACACCCGCTGCGTGAGCTGATGCGCCACGTTGTCCGCCACCAGCTGGGCGTCGAGCTCCGGGCGCTTGATCTCTTCCACGTTGATCCCGATCTCCTTGCCGGTCAGCTGCGCCAGCTCGTCGCGCAGCTTGTCCACCTCCGCCCCGCGCTTGCCGATGACCACCCCGGGCCGGCCCGTGAAGATCGTGACCGAGACCTTCCCCGGCCGGCGATCGATGTGCACGTCGGAGATCGCCGCGTGCCCCAGTCGCGTCTTCAGATACTTGCGGATCAGCTCGTCTTCCCGGAGCAGCTCCGCGAACTCGCCGCGCGCGAACCAGCGGGACCTCCACGGCTTGACGATGCCGAGGCGGAAGCCGTACGGATGCGTCTTCTGGCCCACTACTCCTCCTTCTCCGCCACGCGGATCTCCACCGTGCTCATCCGCTTATGAATCGGGGTCGCGCGCCCGTGCGCCGCCGCATGCCACCGCTTCAACGTCGGCCCTTCGTTGACCACCGCGTACGCCACGACCAACTTGTCCACGTCGAACGCCCGGTTCGCCCGGAGCGCGTCCTGCTCCGCGTTCGACACCGCCGAGCGGAGCACCTTCTCGATTTGCTTGGCCGCCCGCTTCTTCGAGTGCCGCAGCAGGGCATAGGCCCCGTTCACGTCCAGGCCCCGCACCTCGTCCATCACGAGGCGCATCTTCCGCGCAGACTGGCGCACCCAGCGCTGTGTCGCTCTCGCCGCCATGAGACCCCCTTACCGCTTCGCGGGCGGCCCGGACGGCGCTGGCGACGCCGGGGCTGCCGCGGGCGCAGCGGCGGGCGCGGCGCCCGCCGGCCCCTTCTCCGGTGCCGCCGTCGGCCGCCCACCGTGGCCGCGGAACAACCGGGTCGGCGAGAACTCGCCCAGGTGGTGTCCGACCATGTTCTCCGACACATACACCGGGACAAACTTGTTCCCGTTATGCACCGCGATCGTGTGCCCGACGAACTCGGGCGTGATGGTCGAACGCCGCGACCACGTCTTCAGCACGCGCCGCTCGTTCGCCGCGTTGAGACCCTGGATCTTGCGGAGGAGCGCCTCCTCCACGAACGGGCCCTTCTTGATGCTCCGTGCCATACGCCCTCTCGTTGCCCCTTACTGCGTCGCCTTGCCGCGCCGGCGCCCGCGGACGATGAGCCGGGTACTCGGTTTCTTCCGCTTGCGCGTCTTTCGCCCCTCGGGCTTCCCCCACGGCGAGCACGGCGGGCGCCCGCCGGAGGACTTGCCCTCGCCACCACCCAGCGGGTGGTCCACCGGATTCCGTGCCACGCCGCGCACCCGCGGGCGCCGCCCGAGCCAGCGGGACTTGCCCGCCTTGCCGACGCGCACCAGCTCGTGCTCGGCGTTCCCCACCTCGCCGATCGTGGCCCAGCACTCGCCCCGCACCATCCGCACTTCTCCGCTGCGCAGCTTGAGCGTCACGTGGACGCCCTCCTTCGCAACCACCTGCGCGCCTGCGCCCGCCGAGCGGCAGAGCTGCGCGCCGCGGCCCGGCTTGAGCTCGACACAGTGCACCGTCGTGCCGAGCGGGATCTCGTTGAGCGGCAGGGCGTTGCCGTTGCGGATGTCGCTGCCCGGCCCGGCCACCACCGTATCACCCGCTTGCAGCCCCTTGGGATGCAGGATGTAGCGCTTCTCCCCGTCCGTGTACGTGAGCAACGCGATCCGCGCCGTACGGTTCGGGTCGTACTCGATTTCGGTGACCCGGGCCGGAATGCCGGGCTTGGCCCGCCGGAAATCGATCCGCCGGTAGCGGCGCTTGTGCCCGCCCCCGCGGTACCGCGAGGAGACGTGGCCCTTGCTGTCGCGCCCGCCACCCTGGGGCAGCGGCTCCACCAGCGACGCTTCGGGCTCGGCACGCGTCAGCTCCGCGAAATCGGAGACGGAGCGCAACCGGCTGCCGGCGCTGGTCGGTCGAAACTGTCGGACGCCCATGGCTTCAGCCCTCGAACACCGGGATCGTGTCGCCTTCCTTCAGCCGCACGAACGCCTTCTTCCAGGCGGGACGCCGGCCCACGGATTTCCCGCGGGTCCGCCGCTTCGCGCGCTGCATCAGCGTCCGCACGTGCACCACCCGCACACCAAACATCTGCTGGATCGCCGCGCGGATCAGCGGCTTCGTCGCGTCGGGATGCACCTCGAAGGCATACTCCTTGAGCGCGCCCCACTGGCTCGAGGATTTCTCGGTGACCACCGGCCGCACCAGCGTGTGGTACACGTCAGGCATCGCTGCCACCCTTCTTCTTCGACGGCTTCGTCGCCCTGGCCGCCTTGGCACCCTGGCCCGCCGGCGGCTTCCGCGCGGGCTTCTTGGGCGCGCGCTTCACGACCGGCCGGCGGATCGCCGCCGCCTTCTTCGCGCGCTTCGCACGGGGCGCGTCCTTCCGCGCCGTCCCGGCGATCACGTGCCCACCAATCGCCGCCTCCTCCACCACCAGCGCATCGGCCCGCAGCACTTCGTAGGCCGACACGTCCCGATAGCGCTGGACCTCCACCCCCGGGATGTTGCGCGCCGAGAGGTAGATGTGCCGGTTGGCCTCGGCCGTGAGCACCAGGACGGACTGGCCCGCCAGCCCGAGCTTCTCCAGCAGCTCGGCCATCTGCCGCGTCTTGGGAGCCGTGAATTCGAACCCTTCCACGACATGGATCGCCCCCGCCTGCGCCCGCGCGTTCAGCGCCGAGCGGCGGGCGAGCTGCCGCACCTTGCGCGGCAGATCGGTGCGATAGCTCCGCGGCGTCGGGCCGAACACCGTCCCGCCGCCCGGCCAGTGCGGCGCCCGGGTCGACCCCTGCCGCGCCCGGCCGGTCCCCTTCTGCCGCCACGGCTTCTGGTTGCCGCCCGAAACGAACCCGCGGGTCTTGGTCGCGTGGGTCCCCTGCCGCTGGTTGTTCAGGAACGCCCGCACCGCGTGGTACAGCGCTCCCTGGTTCACCACGCCGTCGTACTCGGCGGGCAGGGCATAGCTACCCTTCTTCTTGGCCGCCGCCGTGTAGTGATGGGCCTCAAGCATACCGGCTCCGCTTCCCCTGCTTGCGAATCAGCACGATGCCCCGCATCGGTCCCGGCACCGCGCCCCGGACGAAGAGCAGGTTGTTCTCGGCGTCGACCTTCACCACGCGGAGCCCGGTCTCGGTGTGGCGTGCCGCCCCGTGGTGCCCCGGCAGCTTCTTGCCCTTGAGCACCCGCGAGGGATCCGTCCCCGGTCCGATGCTGCCGGGCTTCCGGTAGCGCGTGTTCCCGTGGGACGCCGGGCCGCCGCCAAACCCGTGACGCTTGACGACGCCCTGGAAGCCGCGGCCCTTGGTGGTGCCGGTCACCTTCACCCGGTCACCCACCGCGAAGATGCCGACCGTGACGGTTTCCCCGGCAGCGGGGGGCGCCCCGGCCACGCGGAACTCCCGCAGCACCTCGAGTGCTCCCTCGACGCCGGCCGTCTTGAGGTGCCCCAACTCGGCTTTGGCGACGCGCGTGACCTTCCGCGTGCCGAACCCCAGCTGGACCGCCGCCCCGCCCGGCGCGGCGCCGCGCACCCGCACGACCGGGCAGGGCCCGGCCTCGATCACCGTCACCGGCTGGACCTGGCCGTCTTCCTCGAAGAAGCGCGACATGCCGAGCTTCCGGCCAATCAGTTCGTTCATGCGCTACCCGACCTTGATCTCCACGTCCACGCCCGCCGGCAGATCCAGCTTGGTCAGCGCATCCACCGTCTGCGGGCGCGAGTCGCGGATGTCGATCAGCCGCTTGTGCGTCTTCAGCTCGAACTGCTCGCGGCTCTTCTTGTCGATGTGCGGGCTCCGCAGCACCGTCCAGCGCTGCACCTTCGTGGGCAGCGGGATGGGACCGGAGATCGTCGCCCCGGTCTTCTCCACCGTGCGCACGATGTCCGACGTCGCCTGGTCCAGGACCGCGTAGTCGAATGCCTTCAACCGGATTCGGATTTGCTGGCCCGCCATAGTCCGCTCGTTTCGCCTGGTTACTCGAGAATCTTCGTCACGACGCCGGCGCCCACCGTCCGCCCACCTTCGCGGATGGCGAACCGGAGGCCCTCTTCCATCGCGATCGGCGTGATCAGCGCGATGGTCATCTTGGTGTTGTCGCCCGGCATCACCATCTCGACGCCCTCGGGCAGCTCGACGTCGCCGGTGACGTCCGTCGTGCGGAAGTAGAACTGCGGGCGATAGCCCTTGAAGAACGGCGTATGCCGTCCGCCCTCTTCCTTCGTCAGCACGTAGACCTCGGACTCGAACTTCGTGTGCGGCGTCACCGACCCGGGCTTCGCCAGCACCATGCCGCGCTCGATCTCGGTCTTCTCGACCCCGCGCAACAGCAGCCCGACGTTGTCGCCCGCCTCGCCCTCGTCCAGCAGTTTGCGGAACATCTCGACGCCCGTTACGACCGTCTTCTTGGTCGCGCCGAACCCCACCAGCGACACCTCGTCCTGCACCTTCACCTTGCCCCGCTCGATGCGCCCCGTCGCCACCGTGCCGCGCCCCGTGATCGAGAACACGTCCTCGACCGGCATCAGGAACGGCTTGTCGATGGAGCGCTGCGGCAGCGGGATGTAGCTGTCGAGCGCGGTGAACAGCTCGTCGATCTTCGCGATCGCGGCCGCGTCGCCCTCCAGGGCCTGGCTCGCCGAGCCGCGGATCACCGGGATGTCATCGCCCGGGAATTCGTAGACGCTCAGGAGCTCCCGCACCTCCAGCTCGACCAGGTCGAGCAGCTCGGCGTCGTCCACCAGGTCGCACTTGTTGAGGAACACGATGATGTAGGGCACGTTGACCTGCCGCGCGAGCAAGATGTGCTCCCGCGTCTGCGGCATCGGCCCGTCCACCGCGCTCACCACGAGAATGGCGCCGTCCATCTGCGCCGCCCCCGTGATCATGTTCTTCACGTAGTCCGCGTGCCCCGGGCAGTCCACGTGCGCGTAGTGGCGCTTGTCGGTGCTGTACTCGACGTGCGCCGTGGCGATCGTCAGGATCTTCGTCGCGTCGCGCCGGCCCTGGGACTCCGACGCTTTCGCCACCTGGTCGTACGAGACGTACGTCCCGAGCCCCTTGGCCGCGCACACCTTCGTCATCGCCGCGGTCAGGGTGGTCTTCCCGTGGTCCACATGTCCGATCGTGCCCACGTTCACGTGCGGCTTCGTCCGCTCAAACTTTGCCTTGGCCATTGGTCGCTGCCCCTATCCTTTGATCTTGCTGATGATTTCTTCGGACTTCGCCTTCGGCACCTCGGCGTAATGCGAGAACTGCATGGTGTAGACGGCCCGGCCCTGCGTCATCGACCGCAGCGTCGTGGAGTAGCCGAACATCTCCGCGAGCGGCACGCTCGCCCCGATCACCTGCGCGTCGGCCCGCTGCGTCATGCCGCCGATCTTCCCCCGGCGGCTGCTGAGGTCGCCGATCACGTCCCCCATGTACTCGGCGGGCGTGACGACCTCCACGTCCATGACCGGCTCGAGCAGCACCGGCCCGGCCCGGCCGGCGGCTTCCTTGAACGCGAGCGATCCGGCGATCTTGAACGCCATCTCGCTCGAATCCACGTCGTGGTAGCTCCCATCCACCAGCTCGACCTTCACGTCCACGACGGGGTAACCCGCGAGCACGCCGTTCTCCAACGCCTCCTTGATCCCCTGCTCGACCGGGCCGATGTACTCGCGCGGCACCGCACCACCCACGACGTTGTCCTCGAAGACGAAGCCGAGCCCCGGCTCCGTCGGCTCGAGGTGGATCACCACGTGCCCGTACTGCCCGTGGCCCCCGGTCTGGCGCACGAACTTCCCCTCCACCCATTCCACCCGGCGCCGAACCGTCTCGCGGTACGCCACCTGCGGCCGACCGACGTTCGCCTCCACCTTGAACTCGCGCCGCATCCGCTCGACCAAGATCTCGAGGTGGAGCTCACCCATGCCCGAGATGATCGTCTGCAAGGTCTCGGCATCGGACCGGATCTGAAACGTCGGATCCTCCTCCGCCAGCTTCTGCAGCGCCGTGCTCAGCTTGTCCTGGTCGGCCTTGGTCTTCGGCTCGATCGCCACCGCGATCACCGGCCGCGGGAACCGCATCGCCTCGAGGATCACGGGGTCGTTCCCGTCACACAGCGTGTCGCCCGTCCGGGTCTCCCGGAGCCCGATCGCCGCGGCGATGTCGCCCGCCCGCACCTCGTCGATCTCCTCCCGCTTGTTGGCGTGCATCTGCAGCAGCCGCCCGATTCGCTCGCGCCGGTCCTTCGTCGAGTTGTAGACGTACGACCCGGCCGCGAGAACCCCTGAATACACCCGGAAGAACGTGAGCTTCCCCACGTATGGGTCGGTCATGATCTTGAACGCCAGCGCGCTGAACGGGGCCTCGTCGGCCGCCGGCCGGTCCACGAACGTCGCGTCGTGGTGCGGCAGGTGGCCCCGGACCGGGGGCACGTCCAGCGGGCCCGGCAGATAGTCGATCACGCCGTCCAACAGGGGCTGCACGCCCTTGTTCCGGAATGCCGCACCACAGAACACGGGCACGATCTTGCCCGCGATCGTGGCGGTGCGAATCGCCCGCCGGACGTCGTCTTCGGTGAGGTGGTCCTCGCCGCCAAGGTATTTCTCCAGCAGCTCCTCATCGTGCTCGACCGCCGCCTCGATCACCTCGTGGCGCAGCTGCGCCACCTTCTCCTTGAACGCATCGGGTACCGGGCCCTCGACCCACTCCTGCCCGAAGCTCGCCTCGTTGTAGACGACCTCCGCCTGGCGGATCACGTCGATCAACCCGGTGAACAGCTCGCCCGACCCGAGGGGATACTGCACCGGGAACGCCTTCGCGCCGAGGCGCTCCCGCACCATCGCCAGGCAGCGGTCGAAATCCGCGCCGACCCAGTCCATCTTGTTCACGAACACGATCCGCGGCACCCCGTACCGGTCCGCCTGGCGCCACACCGTCTCCGTTTGCGGCTCCACGCCGCCCACCGCGTCGAGGATCGCCACCGCGCCGTCCAGCACCCGCAGCGACCGCTCCACCTCGACGGTGAAATCCACGTGCCCGGGGGTGTCGATGATGTTGATCTGGAACACCTGGCCGAGCCGCTGCCAGCGGCAGAACGTGGCGGCCGCGGTGATCGTGATCCCCCGCTCCTGCTCCTGCTCCATCCAGTCCATCGTCGCGGCGCCCTCGTCCACCTCCCCCATCCGGTGTACGCGGCCCGTGTAGAACAGCACCCGCTCGGTCGTGGTCGTCTTCCCGGCATCAATGTGCGCCATGATGCCGATGTTACGGATCCTCTCGAGCGGCGTCTGCCTCGGCATATCCCTTCAAGCGCTCGCGCGCGGTTACCGTCTGCTGCCCGGGGCCCATGCAGGGCACGAAAAACGCGGGGCGACCGTCGTCTGCACGCAGACAGGTCTCGCTCCGCCACCGTCCGGGTCTCACCCTGCAACGTGGGTCCCGCCTTCGGACCCGCGAGTTGTCGCTACCGCCGACCGACTACCAGCGGTAATGGGCGAACGCGCGGTTCGCCTCCGCCATCTTGTGCGTGTCTTCCTTCTTCTTGATGGCGTTGCCCTCGCCCTTCGAGGCGAGCACCAGCTCCGCTGCGAGCCGTTCGGCCATGGACTTCTCGCCACGCTGACGCGCGTACTGCAGAATCCAGCGCATCGCCAGCGCGGTCCGCCGCTCCGGTCGCACCTCGACCGGCACCTGGTACGTGGCACCACCCACGCGCCGACTCTTCACCTCGAGCGCGGGCTTCGTGTTGTTCAGCGCCTGCTTGAACACGTTCACGCCGGGCTGGCCCGTGCGCTGCTCGATCAGGTCCATCGCCCGGTAGAAGATGCCCTCGGCCACCGACTTGTTGCCCGCCGCCATCAGGTTGTTGAGAAACTTGCTGACGGTCTGGCTGTCGTAGCGCGGATCGGCCGGCACCGGCCGCCGGACGGCCTTCTGCCGCCGACTCACTTGGGCCTCTTCGCGCCGTACTTGGACCGGCTGCGCTTCCGGTCGTTCACGCCGGCCGCGTCCAGCGTGCCCCGGATGATGTGATAGCGCACGCCCGGCAGGTCCTTCACGCGTCCGCCCCGGATCAGCACGATGCTGTGCTCCTGGAGGTTGTGCCCTTCCCCCGGGATGTAGCTCGTCACCTCGAACCCGTTCGTGAGGCGGACCCGCGCGACCTTGCGGAGCGCCGAGTTGGGCTTCTTGGGCGTCGTGGTGTACACCCGCGTGCACACGCCACGCTTCTGCGGACACCCGCGCAGCGCGGGCGCCTTGTCCTTCGCCTCGACGTCCCGGCGGCCTTGCCGGACCAGCTGATTGATTGTCGGCATACGCGATCCGACGCCCACCTCGTAAACGCGGTTTCCAAATAGACTTTAAACGTATCGGACCCATACGGGCGGGTCAACCCCTCATTCGACCTCCGCCTCCCTCTCCGGCGCCAGCGCCGCGAGGAACGGCATCGCAGCCACACCCTCCTCCTCAACCGGAGGCGGCGGCGGGGGCTCGAAGCCCTCCGGCGGCTCGATCTCGATCTCCGAATACCGGTACGTCCCCGTCCCCGCCGGAATCAGGTGCCCGATGATGATGTTCTCCTTCAGCCCCAGGAGATCGTCCTTCGCGCCCCGCATGGCCGCATCGGTCAGCACGCGCGTGGTCTCCTGGAACGAGGCCGCCGAGATGAACGACTGCGTCGTCAGCGACGCCTTGGTGATGCCGAGCAGCAGCGGCTCGCTCGTCGCCGGCCTGCCGCCCTTCTTGCGCACCCGCTCGTTCTTCTCGCGAAACACGAGCTTGTCGACGTGCTCCCCCTCGAGGAAGTCGGTGTCGCCCGGCTCCACTACCCGGATCTTCTGCAGCATCTGGCGCACGATCACGCCGATGTGCTTGTCGTTGATCTTCACGCCCTGCAGGCGGTACACCTCCTGGACCTCGTTCAGCAGGTACTCCTGCACCGCCCGCGGGCCCTTGATCCGCAGGATGTCGTGCGGGTTCACCGGCCCTTCCGTGAGCCGGTCGCCCGCCCGCACCCGGTCACCCTCGTGCACCCGCAGGTGCTTGCCGGCGGGCACCTCGTACAGCTGCGCCTCGCCCTGGTCGGGCTGGACGTAGATCTCGCGCTTGCCGCGCTTGATCTCGCCGAACTTGACGACGCCGTCGATCTCGGAGATCGTCGCCGGGTCCTTCGGCCGCCGCGCCTCGAACAGCTCGGCTACGCGCGGCAGACCGCCGGTGATGTCGCGCGTCTTGTACGCCTCGCGCGAAATCTTGGCGAGCGTCGCCCCCGCCTCGACCGCGTCGCCATCCTCGACCGTCAGCTGCGCGGCCTCGGGGATGACGTAGTCGCGCACCTTGCGCTCCTTGCCGCCCTTGGCCTGCACGATCTCGAGGTGCGGGTGCAGCCGCTTGTCGCGGTCCTCGATGATCACCCGCTGGCGCAGGCCGGTGATCTCGTCCAGCTCCTCGCGCACGGTCTCGTCCTCGACGATGTCGACGAAGCGCACGGTCCCCGACACGTCCGTGATGATCGGGTTGGTGTAGGGGTCCCACTCGAACAGCAGGTCGTTCTTCTTGACCATCTGCCCGTCTGTGATCGCCAGCGTCGCGCCGAGCGGCACCTGGAACCGCGAGCGCACCTGCCCGTCCTCGTCCTTGAGCACCAGCTCGCCCTCGTACCCCGTCACGATCCGCCGCCCGTCGCCGGCGTCCACCACGACCAGCCGCTCGCCGAACCCGATCTCGCCCTCGAGTTTCGTCCGGCGCTCCGTCCGCTCCGCGATGCGCGCCGACGTCCCGCCGATGTGGAACGTGCGCAGCGTGAGCTGCGTGCCGGGCTCCCCGATCGACTGCGCCGCGAGAATCCCGACCGCCTCGCCCGCGTCCACCATCTCCATGGTCGCCAGGTTCCGGCCGTAGCACATCCGGCAGACGCCGCGGCGCGCCTCGCACGTCAGCACCGAGCGAATCCGGACCGTCTCGATGCCCGCGTCCTCGATGGCCGCAGCGGTCTCCTCGTCGATCAGCGGGCCCGACGGGTGGCTCGGGCCGGCGAGCAGCTTCGGATCACCGAACTCGTCCAGCTCATGCGGGTCGTAGATGTCGTCGGCCGCGACCATCCCGGCGATGCGCTCGCGCAGCGGCTCGATGATGTCCTCACCCTCCTTGAGCGCGCTGATCTCGAGCCCGAGGATCGTGCCGCAGTCTTCCTCGGTGACGGTCACGTCCTGCGCAACGTCCACCAACCGGCGCGTGAGGTAGCCCGCGTCGGCCGTCTTCAGCGCCGTGTCCGCCAACCCCTTCCGGGCGCCGTGCGTCGAGATGAAGTACTCCAGTACCGACAGCCCTTCCCGGAAGTTCGAGCGGATCGGGCTCTCGATCACCTCGCCGATCCCGCCCGTCAGCTTCTTCTGCGGCTTGGCCATCAGGCCGCGCATCCCCGCCAACTGCCGGATCTGGTCCCGGCTGCCACGGCTCCCGGAGTCGAACATCATGAACACCGGGTTGAACCCGCCGCGCGACTTCGACAGGCCAACGACCATCGCTTCGGCGATGTCCGTGTTCGCGTGGGTCCACGCATCGATCACCTTGTTGTACCGCTCGCCGAACGTGATCTGCCCGGCCGCATAGGCGCGCTGGAAGCGCTCGACCCGGCCCGTAGCCTGCTGCAGAATCTCCGCCTTCTCATGCGGGATCTGCAGATCCTCGACCCCGATCGACACGCCGCCCCGCGTCGCGTGGAAGAACCCGAAGTCCTTGAGCCGGTCGAGGAACCCCACCGTCTCCGCCAGGCCCGCGCGCCGGTACGATTCGAACACGATCTCCGACAGCGCGCCCTTGCGCATCACGTGGTTCTGGAAGCCCAGCTCCGCCAGCAGCGTGCGGGGCAGGATGCTGTTGAACAGCACCCGGCCTGCCGTCGTGCCGATCCACTGGCTCGTGATCTCGCGCGCGGACTCCGGCGGCGCCTGATACCAGAACCACACGGGGCTCTGGTACGTGAGCCGCCCCGTCGCGAGCGCCCCCTCGACCTCCGCCAGCGACCCCACGCGCGTCGCCTGCTTGAGGCCCGCCTCGAACCCCGCCGGCGCCTTCGTCACGAAGTAGCAGCCGAGCACCATATCCTGGCTCGGCTCGGCCACCGGCCGCCCGTCCGACGGCTTGAGGATGTTGTTGCTCGAGATCATCAGCACGCGCGCCTCGATCTGCGCCTCGAACGACAGCGGCACGTGGACTGCCATTTGATCGCCGTCGAAGTCGGCGTTGAACGCCGCGCACACCAGCGGGTGGATCCGGATCGCCTTGCCCTCCACCAGCACGGGCTCGAACGCCTGAATGCCCAGCCGGTGCAGCGTCGGCGCCCGGTTCAGCAGCACCGGGTGGTCCTGAATGATCTCCTCGAGGATCTCGTAGACCTCCGGGCTCTCGCGCTCGACGATCTTCTTGGCGCGCTTGACCGTCTCGGCGATCCCCTTCTCGACCAGCTTGTGGATGATGAACGGCTTGAACAGCTCGACCGCCATCGTCTTCGGCAGGCCGCACTGGTGCAGCCGCAGCTCCGGCCCCACCACGATGACCGACCGGCCCGAGTAGTCCACGCGCTTGCCCAGCAGGTTCTGGCGGAACCGGCCCTGCTTGCCCTTGAGCATGTCCGACAGCGACTTGAGCGGCCGCTTGCCCCGGCCACGGATCGCCTTCGAGCGGCGACCGTTGTCGAACAGGGCGTCCACGGCCTCCTGCAGCATCCGCTTCTCGTTCCGGAGAATCACCTCCGGCGCCCGATGCTGGATCAGCTTCTGCAGCCGGTTGTTCCGGTTGATCACCCGCCGGTACAGATCGTTGAGGTCGCTCGTGGCGAACCGCCCGCCGTCGAGCGGCACCAGCGGCCGCAGGTCGGGCGGGATCACCGGCACCACGTCGAGGATCATCCAGGCCGGGCTGTTCCGCTCGTCGCCGTGCTCGCCCGAGTTGCGGAACGCGTCGAGGATCTTGAGCCGCTTGAGCATCTGCTTCTTGCGGTGCTGGCTCGTCTCGGTCGTCACCGCGCCGCGCAGCTCGTCCGCCGTCTTGTCGATGTCGAGCCGCTTGAGTAGCTCGCGCACGGCCGGGGCGCCGATGTCGGCGTGGAACGCCGTGTCCCCCTCGGCGCGGGCCTTCAGCTTGAGCTCGAGGTACTTCTCTTCGTCGATCAGCTCCCGGAAATGCACGTCCTGCTCGCCGGGCTCGATCACCACGTAGTTCGTGTAGTAGATGATCCGCTCGAGGTCCTTCAGCGTCAGATCCAGCAGGTTCCCCATCGGGCTCGGCAACGTCTTGAAGAACCAGATATGCGCCACCGGCACCGCCAGCTCGATGTGTCCCATCCGCTCGCGCCGCACCTTCGACAGCGTCACCTCAACGCCGCAGCGGTCGCAGATCACGCCGCGGTAGCGGATCCGCTTGTACTTGCCGCAGTGGCACTCCCAGTCCTTCACCGGGCCGAAGATCCGCTCGCAGAACAGCCCATCCTTCTCCGGCTTGAACGAGCGGTAGTTGATCGTCTCGGGTTTCGTCACCTCGCCCCAGGACCACCACGTGCGCTGGCCCTGCAGCGTCAGGCGCTCGCGTTCCTTCGGATCCCGTGGCCCGCGGATCTCTTCCGGGGACGCGATCCGGATCTGGATGAAGTCGAAGCTCGAGCCGCGGGGCTCGCGCGTGCTGCGGAAGTCGATCATCGGTCTCTTCCCCCTACTCTTCCCCGTCCTCGGTGGTACCCAGTGTGACCTTCAGGCCGAGCGCCTGCAGCTCTTTCACCAGGACGTTGAACGACTCGGGGATGCCGGGTTCCGGCAGATTCTGCCCCTTGACGATGGCCTCGTAGACGCGGCTTCGCCCGTTGACGTCGTCGGACTTGACCGTCAGCATCTCCTGCAGGACGTGCGCCGCCCCGTACGCCTCGAGCGCCCAAACCTCCATCTCCCCGAACCGCTGGCCGCCGAACTGCGCCTTGCCGGCCAGGGGCTGCTGGGTCACGAGGCTGTAGGGGCCGATCGAGCGTGCGTGGATCTTGTCGTCCACCAGGTGCGACAGCTTCATCATGTAGATGGAGCCGACCGAAACCTCCGACGCGAACTCGTCACCGGTGCGGCCGTCCCGCAGCCGCGCCTTGCCGGCGGGGGTGAGTCCGGCCGCCGAGAGAAACTCCTGCGCGGCGGCCTCGACGTCCGCCTCGCTCTTCGGCCCGAGCAGCTTGGCGAGGTGCGGATAGCCCGCGGCGTCGACGGCCTCCGCCTGATCGAGCGCCACGGCCTTCTCCGCATCCCGCAGGCCGGCCTTGAGCGCGACTTTCTCCGCCTTGCCTAGCTCGTCCTCGTGCGCAAGGCGCTCCTCGTGGTACGCCCGCTGGATCTCCGCCTCGACCCGAAACCGGTCGGCGAGCTCCCTCGCGGCCGCCTCGAGGAAGCCGCGCACCGCATGGAACAGATCGCGCGTCTCCTGGGACAGCGCTCGGCTGGCCAGCACGTCCAGCCGGAAGTTGGCGATCTCGCGCGGCCCGCCGTTGTCCGCCGGGAGTCGCTTGAGGTCGTCCAGCAGCTGCCGCACGGTGGCGAGCGGCAGCGCCGGCGCCGCCGCGTCCACCCGCAGCGCGTCGCGTGCCCACTTGAGCCCCGCGAGGCGCAGCAGCACCGCGATCTCCTCCTCGGAGGCGCCCTGGAACACCGGGGTCTTGGCCTCGAACCCGATGATCTGCGCCGCCCACCCGAGGTGCGTCTCGAGCAGCTGCCCCACGTTCATCCGGCTGGGCACGCCCAGCGGGTTGAGCACGATGTCCACCGGCGTCCCGTCGGGGAGGAACGGCATGTCCTCCTCCGGCACGATCCGCGCGATGATCCCCTTGTTTCCGTGCCGGCCCGCCATCTTGTCGCCCACCGAGATCTTGCGCTTCTCGGCGAGGTAGACCTTGACCAGCTGGATGACGCCGGGGGGCAGCTCGTCCGGCTGGAGGATCTTGTCGATCTGGTCCTCCGCCTTCTCCTCGATGCGCGCGCGCTCCGCGTTGGCGGCGTCCAGGGCCGCCCGCGCGCGCTCGTTCACCACCTTGCTGGTGACGCGCAGGGTTTTCAGGTCCACGTCGGCGAAGCTCATCTCCGTCAGCATGGCCCTCGTGAGCTTCGTGCCCTCGGGGACGAACTCCTCCACGGTACCGTTCTTCAGCATGACCGCGACCTCCTGCCCTTCCAGGAGGTCCCGCAGCTCCTCGAACAGCACGGAGCTGATGCGCGACTTCTCTTCGTTCTCCAGCCGCCGCACCTCCCCGATCCGCTCCCCGCGGTCCTTCTCGACGACCTGGTCTTCGACGCGCGAAAAGATCTTGACGTCGATCACGACGCCCGCCATGCCCGGCGGGACCTTGAGCGACGAGTCCTTGACGTCCTTCGCCTTCTCACCGAAAATCGCGGTGAGCAGCTTCTCCTCCGGCGAGAGCTCCGTCTCGCCCTTGGGCGTGATCTTCCCGACGAGGATGTCGCCCGGCGTGACGTGCGCGCCGATGCGCACGATGCCACGCTCGTCGAGGTCCACCAGCGCCTCCTCGGAGACGTTCGGGATCTCGCGCGTGATCTCCTCCTGGCCGCGCTTGGTGTCCCGCACGTGCAGCTCGAGCTCCTGGATGTGGATCGAGCTGTAGACGTCGTCCTTCACGAGGCGCTCCGACAGCACGATCGCGTCCTCGAAGTTGTGGCCGTACCACGGCATGAAGGCCACGACCACGTTGGCGCCAAGCGCAAGCTCGCCGTTCTCGGTGCCCGCGCCGTCCGCGATGACCTGCCCCGCCGTGACGCGCTCCTCCGCCCGGACGAGCGGGCGCTGGTTGATCGCGGTGTCCTGGTTCGTCCGCCAGAACTTCTTGAGGCGATAGCGGTCGTGCTGCATCAGTCGTCCGAGCGGCACGTCGACGCCCCGCTGGCCCTGTCGGCCGGTGTCGACGATGATCTCGTCAGCCGTCACCTTGCTGACCACGCCGTCGCGCCGCGCGAGGACCACCGCGCCTGAATCGCGCGCCACCACGTCCTCGAGCCCGGTGCCGACCAGCGGCGCCTCGGGGAACAGCAGCGGGACCGACTGGCGCTGCATGTTGCTCCCCATCAGCGCCCGGTTGGCGTCGTCGTGCTCCAGGAACGGAATCAGCGCCGCCGCGATCGACACGAGCTGCTCGGGCGCCACGTCCATGAAGTCGATGCGGCTCGGCGCGAGCAGGGGGTAGTCGTCCCGCTTGCGGCAGAGCGCCAGCTCGCCGGCGAAGCGCCCCTCGTCGTCGAGCGGCGCGTTCGCCTGCGCGACGGCGTACTCCTCCTCCTCCGAGGCGGACAGCCAGCGGATCTCGTGGTTCACGCGCCCGTCGCGCACCACGCGGTAGGGCGTTTCGATGAAGCCGAGCTCGTTCACTCGCGCGTAGGTCGAGAGGCTGGTGATCAGCCCGATGTTCGGCCCCTCCGGCGTCTCGATCGGGCACATCCGCCCGTACTGCGAGTAGTGGACGTCGCGGACCTCGAAGCCCGCGCGCTCGCGGGTGAGCCCCCCCGGGCCCAGCGCGCTGAGCCGGCGCTTGTGCGTCAGCTCGGCCAGCGGGTTGGTCTGGTCCATGAACTGCGACAGCTGTGAGCTCCCGAAGAACGCCTGGATCACGGCGCTCACCGTCCGCGCGTTGACCAGGTCGTCGAGCGTGATCTTCTCCGGGTCGTTGTTGATGCTCATCCGCTCCTTGATGAGGCGTGCCATCCGCGACAGGCCGACGGAGAACTGGTTGGCGATCAGCTCGCCGACCGTCCGCACCCGCCGATTCCCCAGATGGTCGATGTCGTCGGTGTGGCCGCGGCCCTCGGACAGCTCCAGCAGGTAGCGGATGATCGCCACGAAGTCCTCCTCGGTGAGGACCGTGTGGGTCTCCGGCACCTTGACCTTGAGCCGCTGATTGATCTTGTAGCGCCCCACCCGCCCGAGGTCGTACCGCTTGGGGTTGAAGAACAGCCGCTCGAGCGCCGCGCGGGCGGTCTCGAGATTGGGCGCCTCCCCGGGCCGCAACAGCGCGTAGATCTGCTCCAGGGCCTCCGCCTCGGTCGCCGTCGGATCCTTGAGCAGCGTATTGCGGATCAGGTTCGACTCGGCGCGGGCCGAAGGCAGCAGCACATCCACCTTGAAGGCGTTCGCCTTGAGGAGCTTCCTCCGCACCGCCTCCGACAGCTCTTTTCCCGCCGGGACGAGGACCTCGCCCGTCTCGGGATCGGGGACGTCGAACGCCAGCACCTGGCGCTCGTCGAGCTCCCGCATCGTCGTCGGCCGCTCCTCGTCCCGCAGGTCGGTCGTCGTGTACCGGGCGAACACCCGCGCGCCGACCACCCCGTGACGCCGCAGCAGATTGTAGCGCTCGACCGTGAGGTCGTCGCCCTCGCGCATCAGCGGGTCCCCGCCCTCGGGATTCGGCACGTCCTCGGCCAGCAGCGCGCCGAGCACCTCGCGGCGCAGCGCGCGCTCCTCGAGCTTCTGCGTCAGATCCAGCATCTTGGTGGCGTAGAACAGGCGCAGGATGTCGCTGTTGGCGCTGTAGCCGAACGCCCGGAGCAGGGCGGTCGCGGGGAACTTCTTCTTCTTGTCGATGTGGACGAAGATCACGTCGTGGATGTCCACCGTGAACTCGACCCACGACCCGCGGAACGGGATGATCCGCGCGCTGTAGAGCCGCTGCCCGTTGGGGTGCACGGTCTCCTCGAAGACGACGCCCGGCGAGCGGTGCAGCTGCGACACCACGACCCGCTCGGCACCGTTGATCACGAACGTGCCGAGCGGTGTCAGGATCGGCAGCTCACCGAGATAGACTTCCTTCTCGATGATGTTCTTGGGCCGCCGCCCGCCGCCTTCGATCTCCTCGAGCACGACCAGGCGCAGCGTCGCCTTGAGCGACGCCGAGTAGGTCATGTCCCGCTCGATGCACTCCTCGACCGTGTACTTCGGCTCGCCGAGCGCGAACGCGACGAACTCGAGCGAGTAGTTCCCGTTCACGTCGCTGATCGGGAAGACATCCTGAAACACGCGCTCGAGTCCCAGATCCGGCGCCGG
>Ga0153915_10000545_pt1 | contig 34970 bp, 26 predicted proteins | sample Opewatmetagenome_2_FD_107003 | JGI IMG/M metagenome (GOLD analysis project Ga0153915, IMG submission 107003) | Freshwater wetland microbial communities from Ohio, USA - Open water 3 Core 3 Depth 3 metaG | ecosystem: Environmental > Aquatic > Freshwater > Wetlands | place: USA: Ohio, Lake Erie... | reverse complement strand
TGCAACGTTCCCCCCTAAAACCCGCATGAACCTGGTTGAAAAGGTCCTGAGCGCGAACGACACCGGAGAGACCGGCACACACCAAGCCGGCTGGCTGGTCCCAAAGGAACGGCGGATCCTCGATTTCTTCCCAAAGCTGGACTCCGCCGTTCACAATCCCCGCGCAGTCATTGATGCAATCGACGACGCCGGGGAATGCTGGACGTTCAACTATATATATTACAACAACCGCCTGTTTGGCGGAACACGCAACGAGTACCGGTTGACCGGGGTCACGTTGTTCGTACGTCAGAACCGGCTTCTTTCTGGAGATACGGTAATACTCGAGAAGACCGGTGGTCGCCACTTGGCGATCCGAATCCGGCGCATGAACGACCCACTTATGGTCATGGAAGATGGACGCAAGGTCCTGCGCCTGTCCGGGAACTGGACCGTCGTCGAAGACCGATAGCGCCGCGGCACGACCCAGCGCGTGCTTGTTGCTTGTTGACTACCCGGCCCCTCGTTCGCGTAAAACACTTACCGCTGGGTATTTCAGCGGACAAATTGTCTCCTTTTCGACACAAAGCGACCGCCACAGTGCATGCACTCGCCAATCTTGAATCTGTTACATGAAGTACGACAAAGGCTTACACAGAGAGAACTCGGCGAGCGTCTCGATGTTACCTCCAAGACAATCGCTCGCTGGGAATCCGGCGAAACGCCCTGCCCGTTGCTGATCGAAGCCGCACTGAAAAGCCTCCTCGCCAAACCTGTGCCTCAACCTGCTCAACCACCCTCGTTCACTTTCATCGATCTCTTTGCCGGCATCGGAGGAATGCGGCTGGGATTTGAAGCCGTCGGCGGGCGCTGCGTTTTTACTTCCGAATGGAACGACTGGTCCAAAAACACATACCTTGAGAACTTCGGCGGCGGACATCCGTTCGTCGGAGACATCGTGCCATTTGCGGCAAGCGATGTCCCGGCTCATGACGTCCTTCTCGCAGGCTTCCCCTGCCAGCCGTTCTCGCTGGCTGGGGTGAGCAAAAAAAACTCACTGGGCAGGCCGCACGGATTCGAATGCACCACCCAAGGGACGTTGTTTTTTGATGTGGCGCGCATCATCGCCGCCAAGCGCCCCAAGGCTTTCTTGCTGGAGAACGTAAAGAACCTCGTCAGCCATGACCGGGGCAACACGTTCCGCGTGATCCTCAACACGCTTCAGACAGAGTTGGGTTACAATGTGCATTGGAAGGTCATCGATGCGAAGCCATGGAGACCCCAGCACAGGGAGCGCATCCTGATCGCGGGTTTTCGCGAAAAATCAGGATTCACATGGGACGCAATCAAGCGCCCGTCCCCGGCGCCCTTGCTGGAAACGATTCTCCATTCCGAAGACGGTTCCGAAGCAGCAGAAGAACCGTACACCACCGGGATTGAAGCGAAGGTGAACAAGAAATACATTCTGACCGACAACCTTTGGACCTACCTACAGGCCTACGCGGAAAAGCATCGCGCAGCCGGCAACGGATTCGGATTTGGATTGGTCACGAAGAACGATGTGGCCCGTACTCTTTCCGCCCGCTACTATAAAGACGGTTCGGAAATCCTGATCAGCCGCGGCAAGAATCGCAATCCGCGGCGACTGACTCCGCGAGAATGTGCCCGGCTCATGGGCTTTCCGGACAGTTTCCGGATTCCTGTCAGCGACACTCAGGCTTACCGCCAGTTCGGAAACTCGGTTGTTGTTCCGGTCATGAAGGAGGCCGCCCGACTGATGCGCCCTCATTTCTTGCCGCTGTCGAAACAAGCGGAACAGACCGATGGCCAGCAAAGCGATTCCCGCTGAACAATGGCTGATATTGTCGATGCCGCCACCCGCAGCCGGATGATGCGCGGCATCCGTGGGAAGAACACGCGACCGGAGATTCTTGTGAGGTCGCTCCTTCACTCAGCCGGGTTCCGCTTTCGCTTGCACGTACGCGCCCTGCCAGGATGCCCAGACCTCGTGCTCCGGAGGCATAAGGCCGCAGTTTTCGTCCATGGATGCTTCTGGCACGGACACGACTGCCCGTTCTTCAAGATTCCGGGGACCCGTCCAGATTTCTGGCGCGGGAAGATCGAACGCAATCGAGCGAACGACGTCACGGTCCTCGCCGCCCTTCGTGCGAAAGGTTGGCGCGTTGCAGTAGTCTGGGAGTGTGCGCTCAGGGGACGTTCGGCCCTGAAGACCAACTCGCTTGAGAAGCGCCTGTGTCGGTGGCTGAGCGGAAGTCGCAATCGTTTAGATTTGCGAGGGATATCCCAACAGCGAGGGTTGGGCTTGAAGCTTCGTTGAGGCCCAGCCGTGACCTTCACATCCTTTGCCCCTGCCGCAGCGTGATCTGCTCGATTACTGCCTCCTTAGCCGAAAGGCGCTCGCGCACGCTCTTGAGCAGTTCTTCGGCAGCCTTGGAATCGCCGGATTCGACAAAGAGCTTCACCTCGTGCTTGGTGCGGATGTGGTCGGACGGACCCATCTCCCGGGCGCGCAGGCGGTCTGTGATGGCCTGCACGGCATTGGGCTCCTGGCGGAGCGCGAGCAGGGTCTTCACGTCGATTTCTGGTTTCGGGCTCGGATTCGGGTTCATCGCTTAGTGGGGGAGCGAAGGGTTAGGACGGGCGGAGGGAGACCTTCCGGTAGCCGTTCGTGCAGTGTCTCACGACGGCCATGTGATCGGGGAGGTTCCGGAATTCATGCGGTTTGATGCGGTACTCCTCCACACGCTGGAAGGTATGGGCCGTGTGGTCGAGATGGACTGTTCGGGTGGATCTCTCGATCCAGTGCTTGCCGAGCGCGTTCGCACAGCGCATGGCGTCGAGCTCGGATGCCGCCCGGTACATCACGAGGTTCTTGAGGTTCAGGGCCAGAACCTCGGCTTGTTCCTTGGTTTGCGGAGGAATGAGGGATTCGAAGGCCTGCGCGGAGACGATGAGCATAAGCATGCAATCTCGCAGTCGGTCGACGACGTTGAAGTCGCTCGTTCCGTCGAGGCTGGCCGTGATCGCGCTTTGGAACTCGTCGCCGACGTAGATCAGTTGGTTCAGCGCGTACTTCTCCCAAGGCGGCAGTGCGTAACGCCGGAGCGCATGCCGGTAGAGCAGAAGCTTGATGACGGTGAAGACTGGCAGCCCTGGCCCGGTGGACGCCTGACGACTTGATATTGTAGTATTATGCTACACACTGACGGAATGAGCACGATTCCTTTGCGCATCGACGCCGACCTGGTCAACGAAGCTCGTCAGTCGGCCTCGGTGATGGACCGCACGCCAACCGCCCAGATCGAGTTCTGGGCGAAACTGGGACGCGTCCTTGAGGCCGTGCTCTCGCACGACGCGATCGTTCTGATGAAAACGGCGGCGCGCGTCCGCGACGTCGACGAACTGCTGTCTCGGGCAAACACGCCCGAGGGGCGACAGAGCGCCTTGGCTGAGATCGCCCGTCACAAAGGCCCAATCTACAGTTCCGCCCCTGACCGGCCGGGCTTCATCGTTGAGACCCGGTCGGACGGCAGCAAACGGTGCGGCAAGTTCGTCAACCGGCGCTTCATTCCCCTGGGTTCCGGCACCCTGCAATGAACAGCGCTCTGCGCCTTGTCGTGCTGGCCGGCCCCAATGGAGCAGGCAAATCGACCTTTTACCAGTCGCAGTTGCGAGACGCGGCGCTTCCGTTCGTCAATGCGGACGAGGTTGCCGGCCGCCTCGGACTCCCGGCCGGTGAAGCGGCGAAGGTTGCCGACCGGGTGCGCCGCGAGTGGATCGGTCAGCGGACCTCGTTCATAACCGAGACGGTGTTTTCGGACCCAGTCAGCGCGAAGCTCGAATTCCTGCACCATGCCATCGATGCCGGCTATCGGGTGACCCTCATCTATATCGGCCTCGCGGGCGTCGATCTGTCGGAGGCGCGGGTCATCGGCCGTGTCGCCGAGGGAGGCCATGACGTGCCTTCCGAACGGTTGCCGCGGCGCTACCAACAGTCGCTGCTGAATCTGAAGGAGGCACTAACGTTCGTGCCGGACGTCCTGGTCTATGACAACTCCTCCGCTGAATCGCCCTTTGAGCTCGTGCTTCATGTCGTGGACGGCAAAGCCGTCATTCGCGCGGATCCGCTCCCGGCTTGGTTAACAGGAATTCCGCAGTGATTCTTCGCGCCTGCAGATTGCATGCGGCTCCCGGGTGCCTCTACAAGGAATTTTACGCAAGCCGACCCAAGCACGGAGCGTGCGCGGGCAGATGTGCGACCGCCACCGCCTGCAACGGCGGAGTCCAAGGGTCGGCAGGCTGGCTGATCGCTCAGAAACGAACAGGGGCCACGGATTCCACCGGCTTGCCGGCCTTGAGGGCGGGATAGAAGCGCAGGGCGGACAATGCGGCGGCCAGGGGCTCCTCGGAGATCTTCTGGCTGCACGCCTCATCGAGGAAACCGCCCTGGGGCAGGCCGCTCCTGCCGACCTTGACGTAATAGGTGCGGCCCAACTGGCCGGCGCTCAGGCGCGCCTTGACGACCGCGGGCAGGTTCTCGCCCGCCTTCACGGGCTGCGCGTCGGCATTGCGGTGCTGGGTCACATAATCGGCGACGGCAATCTGGAAAGCTTCGTCGGCTGTGATCTCGACGTGCTTGGGTGCCACGTCGGACGCCAGCTCGGTGCCATCGCTGTAGAGGTGGACCTGGGTGCCGACGAGCACGTATCCGGAAGGAAATCCGCCACGGAGCATCCGCACCGCCTTCGCCTTCGGGCCGAGGTCGCCGATCTCCTGGCCGAGGATCCAGATCCTTTCGGGGTTGGCCTTGTCGGCCGGCTCGCGGAAATGGACCACCAGCATCAGGTAGACCCCCTTCGCCGGCGTCTTGGCTGTGATGTCGCAGCTCAGCCGGAATGCGTCGTGGGTGTCCTTGCCACTGGCGTCGCCACCAGTAGGGCTAGCGACGGCTGCCATCGAGATCCCCTGGTCGACCAGCATCTCGGATACCAATTTGCTGTAGCTCTTGTGAATCAGGGCGAGCTTCTCATCCCGGCTGGGGCCATACGCCGACGGTTTCGCCGCATAGGCGGCACCGATCTCGGCTCTCTGGATATTCAGCTGGTAATTCTCCGAGTCGATCTTCGCGGCCATCCCGGCGGCGGCATTAGCGGCCGCCTCGGCCGCGCGCTTCGGGTCGTTCGCCGGCGTGTAAGCGCGCCCGATCTCGAGCTGGGTGACCGCGATCCCGGAGGGCGCCACCTTCAGGGCCTGTTTCCCGTTTATCTTCAGGTCCGCGCGGTCGGAGGAGACGGTGACGCGGCGCCCACCGACGTCGATCAGGAATCCCTTGTCGTTGACTCCCTTGATCAGGCAGGGCTTGCCCTCCCATTCCACCGATAGGTCGGAGCCCATGAACAGCGTGTAGGGCTTGGGTTCGGCCGGGGTTGGGGCGGGCGTGCGCGGCGCCGCGGGCTCGGCGAAGCCGGGCAGGGAAGAGGCCAGGGCGAGGAGGCAGACGATGAAGACGTTCTTCCGGGTATTCATGGGGGGAATTCGGGTTATGGGTTCCTGCGCCGGAGGGGGGCCTTGTCCGCTCCCTCAATCGGAATGGGTCTCGCGTGCGAGCATGCTCCTACGGGAGTGACGGATCTCAGAATCGAACCGGGATGACGGAATCGACCGGCTTGCCGGCCTTGAGAGCGGGATAGAAGCGCAGGGCGGACAATGCGGCGGCCAGGGGCTCCTCGGAGATCTTCTGGCTGCACGCCTCATCAAGGAACCCGCCCTGGGGGACGCCGCTCCTGCCGACCTTGACGTAATAGGTGCGGCCCAACTGGCCGGCGCTCAGGCGCGCCTTGACGACCGCGGGCAGGTCCTCGCCCGCCTTCACGGGCTGCGCGTCGGCATTGCGGTGCTGGGTCACATAATCGGCGACGGCAATCTGGAAAGCCTCGTCGGCTGTAATCTCGACGTGCTTGGGTGCCACGTCGGACGCCAGCTCGGCGCCATCGCTGTAGAGGTGGACCTGGGTTCCCACGAGCACGTATCCGGGAGGAAATCCGCCACGGAGCATCCGCACCGCCTTCGCCTTCGGGCCGAGGTCGCCGATCTCCTGGCCGAGGATCCAGATCCTGTCGGGGTTGGCCTTGTCGGCCGGCTCGCGGAAATGGACCACCAGCATCAGGTAGACTCCCTTCGCCGGCGTCTTGGCTGTGATGTCGCAGCTCAGCTGGAACGCGTCATAGGTGCCGTTGCCATCGGCGGGATTGGTGACGGCTGCCATCGCGTTTCCTTGATCGCCCAACATGTCCGCCACCGAATTGCTGTAGCTTTTCTGGACGGACTCCAATTGCTGATCACGGGTAGGTCCGTAAGGTGACGGTGTGGAGGCGAGAATCGCGCTTATCTGGGCGCGCTGGACGTTCATCTGGTAGGTCTCGGCATTGATCTTCGCGGCCATCCCGGCAGAGGCATTCGCTGCCGCGCGCTTCGGATCGTTCGCCGGCGTGTACGCGCGCTCGATCTTGAGCTGGGAGACGGCGATTCCCGTGGGCGCCACCTTGAGCGCCTGTTTTCCGCCGATCTTCAGATCGGCCCGGTCGGAGGAGACGGTGACGCGGCGCCCTCCGACGTCGATCAAGAATCCCTTGTCGTTGACTCCCTTGATGAGGCAAGGCCTGCCCTCCCATTCCACCGACAGATCGGAGCCCAGGAACAGCGTGTAGGGCTTGGGTTGGGCCGGGGTTGGATGCGGCGCCGCAGGGTCGGCGAAGCCGGGCAGCGAAGAGACCAGGGCGAGGAGGCAGACAACGGAGACGTTCTTCCGGATGTTCATGGGGGATTCGGGTTATGGGTTCCTGCGCCGGAGGGGTGCCTCGTCCGCTCCCTCAACGGGAGGTGGTCTCATGCGGCACCAGACTCCTGACCCGGACAAGGGTGTCCTCGATCGCGTCAGTCTTCTGGAGGCTCAGGGCCCGCTCGAGATGTTCGACGGACTTGGCAAAGTGGCGATTCTGGATCTCGATGTTTGCGAGTTCGACACTCGCCTCGTAGGCGGCCTCGGGGATCCGGATCGCGGATTCATAGGCGAATGCCGCCCGGGGCAGGTTGCCCTCTTCCTGGTAGGTGCGCGCGAGGGCGAGCAGGCCACGGCCGTTCAGCGGCTCGAGGGCGAGCAGGGCTTCGATCTCCTTCCTGGCCTCCGCCCACTGTTTCTGCGCGAGCCGGAGATCGGCGCGAGCCCGCAGCCATTCGATCCGGGAAGCCGGCGTGAGCCTGTCGGAGACCGCGGCCAGGATGCGCTCCGCCTCGTCGAAGCGGCCGACTGCGGCCAGCACCCGTGCGAGCTGCAGCAGCCTGCCCTCACCGCGGGGACGCGCAGCGGCCGACACCTGCTGGTAGGCGGCGATGGCTTCCGTCGCCAGGTTCTGCTCGGCGTACAAATCCCCGAGCAGCTCCCACTCGTCGGGTCCGGCGACGCCGGCGGCGCCCGCCTCCTCGAGCACGACCATCGCCTCGACCTTGCGCCCCTGCGAGAGAAGGATGCCCGCGTAGTTGGACCAGCCGCGCGCCTCGCCGGGCCGGACTTTCACCAGGAAGCGCGCCAGCGGCTCCGCCCTGCCGAACTGGCGCCCCGCGATGTAGATCCGGAGCAGGCCCTCCTTGCAGTCGGCGTTGTCGGGATCGCCGGACAGGGCCTGGAGGTAGGCCATCTCGGCGGAGATGAGGTCGCCCTTCTCCTCGAGCGCGTAGCCGAGCAGGTTGAAGGTGACCGGGTCGCGGTCGCCAAGGCTGACCGCCTTCGAGAAGCACGCCGCCGCTTCGGGGTATCGGCCCTGCGTGTAGCAGGTGATTCCGAGGTTGTTCCATGCCCGGAGGAAACTGGGGAAGCGCGCGACCGCGCTGCGGTACATGGCCTCGGCGCGATCGAGCTGGTTCGCCGTGAAGTAAGCGTTGCCCAGGATGAACTCGAAGGCGGGGCTCGACTGCTGCTTCTCGCCGACCATGTCCTGGAGCATCCTGACCGCGAGATCCATGTTGGTGCCGAGCATCGTGCGGAGCCGCTCGTAGACGGCGGCCTCCTCTTCGGTCATCTCGGGCTCGCGCTCCTTCAGGAATGCGCTCGACTGGTTGACAATGCGCTTGGGATCGACGCCAGGCGGTCGCGCCGCCGCGTTCGATCCCTGAATCGGAATGGAGCGCGCGGCGAGCTGCTCCTCCTGGAAGGACTGCAGGTCCTTGCCGCCGGCGGCGGCGTAGGCGGGCGGCAGCACGGCGAGCACAAGGAGGAGGATGGCTGGTGAAGGTTTCAATGGACGCCAAATGCCGAGCGGCTCTCGAGGACTACCGTGATCTTTTGCTGCACGAGGCAGCGCACCTTGTGCCCGCGCTTGATCGCGGGCGAAAACAGCCATTTGCCCCTGACCGCCTCGCCGATGACCGTGTCGAACTCCTCGTGTCCGGAGGACAGGAGGATGCGGGTGTCCTCCACGCGGCCCTCGGTGTCGATCCTGATCAGCAGCGTCACCGAGAGCGCGCGGCCCCAGGTGTACATCGCGGCCGAAAGCGGAGGGATGATGCGCTCCAGGGCGGTCGGCTGCTGGTCCACCTCGGTCGCCTGGTAGACGCGGCGGACGTCGACCTTCTCGACCCCGACCTGGGGCCGCACGGTGGCGGAAAAACGCCCGATCGACACCAGTGCCGGCATCGGCGCGCGCTGGTCGGGCACGAGCGCCTGCAGGTCCGGCGGCATCACCGCGATCTTGATCGGGCTTCCCGTGTTCTCGAGATCGAGACCGGTGAGGGCCGGCAGCGCCTCGTCGGCTTGTGTCGGCTCGGCACTCCGCTGAGGCGGGGGTTGTATCTCGAGCGGAAGCGACACCAGGGGGACGTCCTGGATATCCATGGCGGCGGAGGCGGTCGCACCAAGGTTCTCGAGGCGGGCCATTCCGAAAAAGAGAACGAATGTGAAGGCCGCCCCCGTGGCCCAGCACGCCGCCTCCTGGCGCATGGCGGAGGCCCGGGGCGGAGAAGAATTGGCGGCGGTCAGGAGCATGGCCGGTTCCTATTCGACGCGGGTGGTGGCGAAGACAACACGCTCGATCCCCGAGCGCTTGGCCTCGGTGTAGACGGCCGCAAAAACGCCGAGGTTTGACGCCCGGTCGCCCCGGATGATCACGATCGGAGCCCGGCCGACCGTTGCCTGCTTCAGGACGGCTGCGACCCGATCGATCCGGATCTCCTGTCCGTCGAAATAGATCCGGTTGTCGGCCGTGATCGCGACGATCAGCGCGGTCTGCTCGGCGGTCGTCGTGCCGGAGACATCAGGCTTCTGCACCTCGACGCCGGGATCGTTCACGAACGCGCTGCTGATCATGAGGAAGATCACGAGCACCATGATGCAGTCGACCATCGGCACCATGTCGATGTGCGTCGCCTCAAACTGCCGGCCGCCTGCGCCCTTGCCTATCATGAATAGGCCCTCCGCACCTCGCCGTCGACCGGGTTCAGCTCGCGGATCCTGCGCTGCATCTCGCGATGGCACAAGCCGACGAACACGAGAGCCGGCAGGGCGACCAGAAGCCCCGACTCGGTTGAGACCAGAACCTCCGAGATGCCGCGCGCGAGCCCCTCCATCGAGCGCCCGCCTGCTTTTGCCGAGAGCGTCTCGAAAGTTTTCACCATGCCGCTCACGGTGCCCAGGAGGCCGAGCAGCGGCGCTGCGGCGATCATCGCGCCGAGCGTGAAGCGCTGCTCGCGGAAGGAGTCGTGGATCTCCTGCTGTATCCGCTGGATCTCGGCGGGCGAGCGACGGGCGGCCTGGAGCGGCTCCCGGCGCGAGCGCCGGAGGGACAGGAACAGCCTGAAGCAGCGCGAATACAGGACGACGGATAGGATCATGATCGCCACGATCGCGGGCCCGCCCTTGTCGATGAGCTCGAGAAGCGGTTTCATGCGGGTGGGCGCGCGGTGCCGGCCGCCCGAGCCTGGGCGGCGGTCGTGAACTGGAGGGCGTAGCGCTCCAATCGGGAGAGGTTGCGGTGCACTCGCTGGGCGAGAAATCCGTGGACCACGAGGGTCGGGATGGCGACGGTGAGGCCGAGTTCCGTCGAGACGAGCACCTCCGAGATGCCGCCGGAGAGCCGGCCGGCGTTGCCGGTTCCGAAGACCGTGATGAGCGCGAAGGTCTTCACCATGCCGACCACTGTGCCGAGGAGGCCCATGAGCGGCGCGGCGGTGGCGATCACGGCGAGGAGCGGAAGCCGGCGCTCGTAATGCAGGCGCTGTTCCAGCAGCACGGCCTGCAGCCGCTCCTCGAGCATCGAGGCCGGGAACTGGATGTTGCGAAGCCCGACGGCGAAGAGTTCGCGGGTCGTCCGCTTCAGGGCGGGCAGCGCCTTCTCAGCCCCGGCGAGATCGCCGGCGGCCACAAGTTCCAGGAAACGCCCCGCGGTCTCCGGCGAGTCCGGCGTCATGTCGCGCAGATCGCGCACCTTGTGGATGATCATCAGCGCGGTGACCAGCCCGACGAGGACGATCGCAAACGCCACCACGCCGCCCTTCCGGATGTGCTGCCACAAGCCGCCCCGCGTCTCGGTGAGGCGCAGCGCCTTGCCGCTGGAAGCGTCCGCAAGGATGGTGCCCGGCTGGCCGGAGAAGTACGCCCGGGCATCGTCGGGTTTCCACCCCGGCAGGGCATAGGTGATGGGATACCGCGCGCCGGCGTGCGGTCGCACGGTTCCCGGTGCGCCGCCGGCGGCTGGGAGGAAATAGGTTTCGGGACCGGCGAAGGCGAACGTGCCCTCGACCACTTGGTTGGTGTCGGCGAGCATGGCCAGGCCGCTCGCGCGGCAGCCGCCCAGGGACTGCTCGGTGCGGGCGAGAAGGAATTCCGCGGCGTCGAGGGCCGCGCGGCCGTTCGGCCCCGCCGAGCTGTCGTCGAGGCGCGCCCGCAGCGTCTGGAGCCGCTCGCCGATGAGCTGATCCTCGCCTGGCGCCATGCCGTCGGCCACGGCCTGCAGTCCGTCGTGGGCGAGGGTGACCACGTACGTCGTCGCTTTCCGGGCGGCGTCCAGCTCCTGAAGGAGCTTCTGGCGGGTCGAACCTGCGTTTTCGCGCTGCGTCTCGATCCGGGTCGTCGCGCTCTCCGCGGCGATGATGCGGTCCTCAGCCGCCCGGACCTGCTGAAGGAGCGGAGCCTTTTCGTCGGCGATCCGGGCGCGGGTGCGGTTGAGTTCGGCCGCGGCCTGCTCAGCCCGGTCGCGGTACTTGTCGGCGGCCGTCCGCATGCTGTCGTCGAGGGACGGCGCGCTCCTGGCGACAGAGGCGAGGAGCAGGACGGCGAGAACGCTGCGCAAGAGGGAAGTCATGCGTTCAGGGGGTGGGGGCTGCCGCCGCCGCGTGGATGGCGGGGGCCGGCACGGCGATGAAATCGGGTTCCGCCTTGTCGTTGGCAATCGTGATGAGCTGCACCACGGAATCATAGGCCCCCGGGGCGGGGGTCCATTGCCAGCGGTCGCGTCCAGGGGAGCCGAGCCAGGCCTTGCGGTTGGTGCGGTCGACGGCGTACGCGTGGCTCAGGCCCCAGTAGATCACTTCGAAATATCTGTTCGGCGGCTCGCCCTCGAGCGTAAGCACGTCCTCGCCGGAGGAGACCATGCGGTCAAACTGCGCGCAGCGGTTCAGCACGTTCATCGCGACCTGCATGCGCTCTCCGACCGCTCCCGGGGGGGCTGCGAGAGTGCGGTACGACATCTCCAGGGCCTCGGACAAGTGGGGCGGAAGCTTCGGCCGGAGCGCCAGCAGGCGCCGGCACAGGCCGTCGAGACGGGTCTCGTACGCCTTCAGGTCCTCGGCGGCAGCCTGGCTCTTGGCGCGCATGGCGGCGAGCTCCTGCCGGTCCTGGGCGGTCTTGGCCTGCTCGAAGTCACGCTTCTCCTCGGCGAGCTTCGCGCGCTCCTGCATCGCGGTGACGAGGGAGGCGAGCACCTCGCGCTGGGCGCGCCAATCCGAGTCGAGCCGCGCGGCCTCGACGCGCAGCGAGATCCACTGTTTTCCCGATTTGTCCGCCGCGTCGAGCGGTTCCTCCGCTGGGGCTCGGGGTATGGCCGAGATGCAGGCGCAGACGACAAGAAGGCATGCAGACGCAGCACCAATTCTTGGGTAGAAGCTCATCGGGGGTCAGAGAGAGCGGGGCTGATGCGCCACCACGCTAAACAATACTTCCAGTGCGAAAAGTAAAAACGGAGGCCGTCCCCAACCCCATCCTCCTTCCACGGCCGCCGAAGGAGCGAGGATCGTCCACGAGTTCGACTTGGCCGGCGGGCAGAAGCCGTTGGTCTATCTGTCCCCTGGATCGCCGCTTGAGGATGGCCGGGCTTCTGGTACATATCATGACTCCGCTCAGCTTCCTGGAGTGCGACTCCCTCGCCTGTAGATCCGCCGAAATGAGAACGACACCGGTTTCTTCATTGCCCGTTCAGCCCTGCCGGGCGGGCTATAACGCATCTGATATGGGTTCTCCCATGAAAAGGAATCCCGGCATGAATCGGGTGGCCGCAGCGATCGCCGCGGGCCTGCTCCTTGTGCTCGGCTGCCCGCAAACGCTCCGCGCCGCCGAACAGGCCGCGCCGGCTCTTGTCACCGGCGCCGATGCGCTCCAGAAGCGCATCGACGGCAAGGTGGGCAAGCTCATCGAGCCGCTCAAGCTCGCCGATGCCGCAAAGGCGGGGCGCGTCAGGAACGTCATCGGTGAATGGCTCGCTGTCATGGTGCAGTGGCACGGGCAGCACGACGCCGAGATCGGCGACCTCTGGGCGCAATGGGACAAGGCGCGCGCGGTCGTCCCCAAGGACGAGTTCCCCGCGGAGGTCATCGCGCACAAGATCGACGACACGTACGGCTCGCTCAAGCCGGCGTACCAGGAATTCCTTGCCCGGCTCGCCGCCGAACTGAACCCGGAGCAGATCGACGCCATCAAGGAGAGGTGGAGCCGGAGCCCGGGGATGGAGCGCACCTACAAGGCTTATCTGGAGATCGTGCCCGACCTGACCGAGGAGCAGAAGAAGGTCATCCACGACCGGATGCTCCTCGCGCGTGAGGCCGCCATGCTCACCGATTCCGACAAGGAGGTGGTGAGGATTTTCAAGGTCCACAAGGTGAAGGTGGAGGAGTACGTCGGCTCGCTCCAGTGGGCGAAGCTTCACAGCGCCTTTGGCAAGAAGGGAAAGACGGCAGAGCCAAAGCCGCAGTGACAGCGGGCTGCCTCAGGGCCCGGGAGCCAGGGATTGCAGCTGTTCGAGCCTCTTTCGGGCGGGTGTGAACTGCGGGTCGATGCGCAGCGCGGCTTCGAAATGCCACCGGGCTTCCGCCGGGCGGTGAAGATCGATCAGGGTGTTGCCGAGGTTGTAGTGGGCGTTCGCGTAGTCGGATCGGAGCTGCAGTGCCGCCTGGTACTGATCGATCGCCTCGGTCAGGCGCCCGGCCGGGGCGAGCGCTATGCCGAGATTGCAGCGGGCCTCGGCGGAATCCGGCTTGAGTTCCACGGCTTTTTGCAGATGGGGCAGGGCCTCCCCGGTCCGGCCCACCTGCGCCAGAGTGAGTCCGAGCTGGAACCGGGCCACCGGGTTCGTCGGATTCAGACGAACCGCCTCGGAGTATTCGGCAATGGCGGGTTGAGCGGCGCCGGTGCGGGTCAGCGCCAGGGCGAGATTGAGGTGTGCTTCCGCCGAATCGGGGCGCGCGCGCACGGTCCGCTGAAAGCATTCAACGGACTCGGGAGTCCGGTTCAGCCGAAACAGCGCGGTTCCGAGATCGTTCTCGGCGTCGACGAAACCAGGTTTCAGCTGCAGTGCCGTCCGGTAATGATCGGCCGCCTCGGCGAACCGGCCCAATTTGGCGAGCGTGCCGCCCCACGCGTAATGCACCTCAGGCAAGGGCACAAGACGCACGGCTTCGGCATACTCCGCCAGTGCCTCCAAAGGACGGCCCATCTGTGTGAGTGAAAGGCCGAGCTGGTAATGTGCGAGAAGGTGTGAGGGGTTGATGCGCAGCACTTCCCGGTAATGGGAGACCGCCTCGGACAGGTGTCCCAGAGCGGCATGGGCAAGCGCGATGTTGTAATGGGTCGGGGCGCGGCGTGGGTCGAGGCAAAGGGCGATCTGAAGGCGGTATGCCGCCTCCCGCGCCTGCCCTCGCAGGTACAGTGCGGTGCCCAGGCTGCTCTGGGCCTTGGCACTGGCGGGGCTCACCTCGACCGTCTGGCGCCACAGAGCCAGATCGTCGCGATAAAGGTGGTTGCGCTGCCCGGTCAGCAACCCGAGGGGCAAGGCGGCCAGAAGGCAGAGAACGGTGCTTCGCGCAGCGGCCGCGGGCTTCAGGAGGCGGCTCAGCGCGGCGTCGAGACCGAGGACGGCCGCGGCGACAACCGCGGCGAGCGGAAGGTACATGCGGTGCTCGACGATCATCTGCATCGTTCCGGGCACGATGCTCGTGGGCGCGAGGATGAGGAAAAAGCAGGCGCCGAGGAATCCGGCGGCGGGCCGGCGCCGAAGCGCGACGACGGTGGCGGCGGCGAGCGGGAGCACGATGAGGGCATAGGGGGCCGCCTCGCGCCACCCGACCCAGAAGGTGCCGTATTCGAAGACGAGGGGATGAGGCCAGAACGAAAGCCGAAGGTAGCGGACGACGGCCGGGAACTGCGTGAACCAGTAGGACCAGGGCGAGACGCCGACGTCGAAACCGGCGGTGCCGCCGCGGTTCCATCCCGTGCCGGCCGCCAGAATCCCGAGAGGCACCCACGTCGCCGCAAGGCTCAGGTGCAGCCAGCGCCGCCGCCGCCAGGCCTCGCGAAAAGTGCCGGCGAGGAAGGTGCGATCGTAGAGAAACACCACCATCGGCGCCGTCACCATTACCTCCTTGCAGCCCATGCCCAGCAGGCAGGAGATCACCGACAAGAAGAACCAGGCATTTTCACCGCGGAGGGCGCAGGGAAGGGTTCCGGTCTTCTCCGTGGTGACACTGGCTCCCCTGATGAAGCAGTAGAGCGTCAGCAGGTAGAACAGGCCCATCAGCGACTCGCTTCGCTGGATGACGTAGGTGACCGACTCGGTTTGCAGCGGATGCAGGGCCCAGAGCAGCGCGACCGCGAATGCCGGAAACATCGCATTGCTCCGCCCTGGGTGCCGGCAGCGCGGCGCCAGCAGTGTTTGTCGCACGACTCCGAACAGCGTCAGTGCGGCCAGGCAGTGGATGAGGAGGTTGAACGCATGGTAGCTCCAGACACCGGTCCCGCTCACCGCGTGACAGAGCGCAAGCGACAGGTTGAGGACTGGTCGGCCGCTGACGGTGATGCCATAGCCCGCGTCAGGCAGGAGCACCTCCTTCAGGCTCCCGAGATGCCGGATCGTCGGGTTGTCGACGATCGCGGGAATGTCGTCGAAGAGAAACGGCCCCCGGAACGTGTTGTGATAGGCGGCCAGGGTCGCGATCACCAGGATCGCGGCAAGGCCCGCAAGGGTCCGGCGCGAGGGGGCGGCGGTCGGGGACGAAAGCATCGCCGCCACCCTAGCGGCAGGGGGAATTGATGGGCAAGGCCATGGTGAAGCCTGGGCAACCGCGGATGGATTGGCGGTTCGACAGGGACAAGCGCGGGAGCGCCCCCACATGATCTTTCCGGCGCCGGCAGCATTTTGTTTGTAACCTTTCTTGTGAAAGCGGGTTCTGTCTACACGATGACACGCGCAAAGCCGCACCCGGTCCCTTTTCCCTCATGAAGAAGACATGGTTGTTCGCATTCGCGGTTCTCACCGCTTCTTTGCACGCCCTTTCAGCCGCCGAGACCCCCGCCTATGTGCCCGGGATCTCCTTTGCCAAGGAAGAAGGACTCAGGAACATTTGTGCGATCGCGATCAGCAAGGGCGACAGCCTGCTGGTAGCAGCCGATGGACGCGTGCGGTTCTTTGACCCGGAAAGCGGACAATGCACACGGAGTTTCGCCACCGGGCTGAAACGGGCTGACGCTCTCGCCACGGACGGAGAGGTGATCTGCCTGCTCCAGGCCCAACAGGAGCAAAAGGCGGTCGAGATCAACGGCCGCAAGATGAACCAGCCGATCCCGGTCAGTGTCGTCTGCAAGCGTTTCACCTGGGACGGACAGCCGATGGAGGATCTAAACCTGAAGGACGCTCAAAGCGCCTCCGCGGCCGACATTGTCGGGGACAAGCTCTACGTGGCTGACCGGGCGGCGAGAATGGTGAGAATCTACGATCTGAAGACGGGAACGCCCGCCGGCACCGTCGGGAAGAATCTGCGCGTTTGCTGCGGGATTCTTGGCTTTACGGTCGATCGCACCAACGGCGACCTGCTGGTCGCGAACCTCGGCGCCTTCAAACTGCAGCGCTACGCGGCGGACAGCAGCCTCAAATCGGAGTTTGGAAAACGCGGCTCCGCTGACGGCGATTTCCATGGCTGCTGCAACCCCGTGAACGTGGGAGTGCTCTCCGGCGGCAACCTCGTTCTTGTGGAGAAGGATCCATCCCGCGTCCTGATCTGCCGGCCCAATGGCCAGCTTGTGCAGGTTCTCTCGGGTCTTCAGGAGCTGGTGGAAGGCTGCAATCGCGTGTCGATGGCCGTCGACTCCAAGGGGAGGATTTATCTCGGAGTGAATTCGAAGACACACTTTGTGGTGCAGTACGTGCCGAAGGCCGGTTGACGGACCAACCGCGCTCCGGCCATGTTCCGCCACTTCCTAGCCGGCCTGCTGATTTCTGTCGGCGCGACCCTGCCCGCCCAACCGGCGGCGCCCATCGGGCAGCCGTTGAGGCTCGTTCTCGGGGTCAATGACGTCTTCTGCAAGGACACCGCCTGCGAATGCGTCCACCACACCGCTTCCCGCCAATACGGCGATTTCCTTGCGCGATTGCAGGAGCGTTACGGCATAGCGCTGGAGCTGGTCTATTTCGCGGAGCCTTATGATCTCGAAAAGGCTGTGCTGGCGGGCCGGTTCGACGGCGCGATCTGCAAGCCGTGGCTGCTGCTGCGGCATCAGGAAGGCCGCGGCCGCGACCTGCGGCGGATTGCCGACCTGAAGGACACCCTTGGCAACGCGATGCTCTGGGGAACGATGCTGGTGCTGCGGGATTCGCCGATCCGCGACTTGCGCGAGGCTGCCAGCGGACGCCTGGCTCTCGGGGAGGCGGACAGCTACGAGAAGAACCAAGCGGTCTTTGCGCTCCTGAGGCGGGAGGGGGTGGATTTCCCGGCCGAACGGCGCCTTGAAAGGGCCAGTTGCCTGGAGTGCCTCGATCTTCTCCTCAAGGGCGAGGTCGGCGCCGCGGTGATCAGCAATTACGCGCTGGTCGCCGACTGTGCGGTCGACGTGGCGAAGCCCAGCCAGTTCCGCACGATCGCCGAGACGGCGAAGATACCCCTCACCAGCGTGATGATCGACAGCCGGCGCGTCCCTGAGGGAGACATGGCGCGCCTGCAGCGGGCGTTGCTGGAGCTCTCGCGGACCTCGTTGCCCGCCTCGATGCACGGCGGCGGCTTCATCGAGCCGCAACCGTGGCAGCCTCCGGAGTTGCCCGGATCGACATCCCTGCCCTAGTCTCGAGACCACGATGCCCACACGCCGGCATTTTCTCCGAATGCTGGGACGCGGTTTCGGTGCCGCGGCGTTGGGGGCTGTCGCGGGCCGCGTCCTCTGGGGCGGACGCGACGACGAGGAGTACATCCAGCCGCCGCACCGTTATGGCTGGCAGATCAACCCGGACAAATGCACCTACTGCGGCCTGTGCGCGACCGCCTGCGTCCGCGCGCCATCGGCGGTCAAGGCCGTCAACGACCAGAAGAAATGCTCCAACTGTGTCGTCTGCTACGGACACATCCACGACCGGGACCTTCCCAGTGACCGGATCGACAGGGACGGCAGGCGGGTCTGCCCGCGCGACGCCGTGTGCCGCGCGGCTCTGGCCGGCGGGCTCGACGGCGCCTACCTTTACACAGTGAAGTGCGAGCAGTGCGACGGGTGCGGCAAATGCGCGCTCGAGTGCAATCTGCACGGCTCGAGATCGATGTTCCTGATCATACGCCCGGATCTCTGCCTTGGATGCAACGATTGCTCCATCGCCCGTGTTTGCGAGGCTGGCGCTGTCGAGCGGGTCCAATCCTCCCGGATCAGCGACTTTCGCGGGGTCCCGCCGCCGCCGTACACTTCCGCGTGAAACCGCGCCGGCCACTGAAGTCGTTTCTTGGAGCCTTGCTGGGCGCGGCGGCGCTGCTCGTGGGGATCGCCTCCGCGCCTGCGTCGCGCGCCGAGGAGCTTGAGGCCGGAAAGGCCACCGGCGCGGAGATCCAGGCCTTCCGCGATGCCTACGTCCCGCAGCAGTATTCCCCGCCGGCGCCCGGCTGGATCTATGCCGACGCCTGCGTGCTGACGCTGCTGGTGGCGAGCGGGACTTGGCTGGTGCTGGCGGGTCGGCCGGCGCGCTGGATCAGCGTGCACCTCGTGGCGGCTCTCGTCTATTTCGGCCTGCTGCGCGGCGGCTGCGTCTGCCCGGTGGGAGCGACCTCAAACGTGGCGATCGGCCTGGTCAGGCCGGCGCTGATCGGGCGTGCCGAGCTTGCGATCTTCCTCGTCCCGTTGGTGGCGGCGCTGATTGGCGGGCGGACGTTCTGCGGCGCGGCCTGCCCGTTGGGCGCGGTCCAGCATATCGTCTCCCCGCGCCGGGCCCGGCCGCTGGAGCGCTGGCTGCACCGGCTTCTTCTGGCCCTGCCCATCGCCGTCTTGTTTGCGACGGTCTGGTCGGCTCTCGCCGGCCCGATCTTCTTCGTATGCCGGCTCGACCCGTACACGCCTATTTTCTTCCAGAGCCATGCCCTGGTGCAAAAGGCCACCTCATGGATCACGCCGCAATTCGCCGAGCCGGGCATCGTAATAGCAGGCAGTCGCTGGGCCTGGCTCGCCGTGGCTGTCGCGTTGCTCCTGGGATGGCTGGTGCCGAGGATCTTTTGCCGCTACCTCTGCCCGTACGGCGTTTTGCTGGGCGCCTTGTCGCTCGCGGCTTTTCGCAGGCGCCAGATCGATCCCGAGGCGTGCTCGCGTTGCGGGAAATGCGAGCGCGAATGCCCCGTGCAGGCCATCACCGTGCCAGCCGCCCCGCGGCGCCCGGAGATCTCGGCCTACCAATGCATCCAATGCGGCCGCTGCTCGGGCGTGTGTCCGCGCGGTGCCAACCCCTCCATGGGTTGACTGGACGACGATGAAAAAAATAGGGTTCCTCGTTCTTGGACTCCTGGCCCCAATGAGCTACGCGGACAACACGCCCGTCCAGCCGAACCCCATCCATGTGGCCTTCGTCATCGATGACGGCCCGGTGGAGGGGAAATCGGACGCATATATCAAGCTGTTCAGGGAGAAGAACGTTGTTGCGACCTTCTCGTTTGTCGCCTCGGTGCTGGAGAAGGATCCCGGGGACGGCCGCGCCATCCTCGCGGCCGGGCACGAGGTGGCCAACCACTCCTTCGATCACCGGCATCCTGCCGAACTGGGAGAGGAGCAGTTGGAGCAAGAGGTCTGGGACGCCCAGCAGATCATGAAAAGGATCCTGGGAACCGGACCGCGGATCTACTGGCCGCCGTATGTGGAGACGACGGAGGCCCTGTTGCAGGTGGTGCGCAAGCACGGGCTCGGGCTCATCCCGTTCAGGAACTTTATCGGCACCCGGGACTGGGACCGGTCGGTCGGGGGAGAGCAGATCTACAAGCTGGCGACGACGAACATCACCGACGGCACGCTGATCAATTTCCACGAGTGGCGCGAAGAGACCCTGCAACAGATGCCCGCGATCATCGATGAGCTGCGGAGGCAGGGCTGCGTGTTCCTGCGCGCGAGCGAGATGGCCGATTACCTGAGCGGGAGTCCTGCGAGGTAGGCCGCGCCGGATGGGGCGGTTTGGGGCTCGGTCACGGAGCCCCCGCGGGGGACACTCCAAGCCTCCCGCGGTCGTCAATCCTGCCTCAGGGCAACGACCGGATCGACCCGGGTCGCGCGTAGCGCGGGAACAAGACAGGCCGCGAGTCCGGTGCAGGCGATGATCGTGACGACACCGGCCAGCGTCGCGGGATCGCAAGGGGACACCTGCCACAGCAGGCTCGCGAGCACGCGCGTGACGGCGAGGCTTATGCCGACACCGATCGCGATTCCGGCGCCGATCAGGCCGAAACCATCGGAAAGCACAAGGCGCAGGACGGCGCCTGGGGTGGCGCCGAGCGCCATGCGCACGCCGAAGTCGCGCGTCTGCCGTGCGACGATGAAGGAGACGACGCTGTAGACGCCCAGCGAGACAAGCACGAGGCCGCCGGCGGCGAACACCCCGAGCACCAGGAGCGTGAAACGCGGCGCCCCGAACGCCCGCCGGGCGATGGAATCGGAGACGCTGCTGCTCTCGGTGAGGGCGACGCTGCGGTCCACGGCCCAGATCTCGCGGCGTACTGCCTCGAGCGAGGCGAGAGGCTCGCCGGCCGTCCTGACGAAAATGGAGCGCTCACCGGAAGCGGAGACCGTGTAGGGAAGGAAAGCCTCCGGGGCGGCCGGGGAGAGCATCCCGTCGTTCCGGAAGTCGGCGATCACGCCCACAACCTCGAACCAGCCGTCGCTCCCTGCAGCACCGGGAGTCTGGGCACGGCCGAGCCTGATGCGCTGGCCGAGCGGATCGGCTCCCTCGAAGTAGCGGCGGGCGAACGCCTCGTTCACGACCGCGACCGGGCGCCCGGCGTCGACCTCAGCCGCGTCGAGCAGGCGCCCCCGCAACAGGCGCAGCCCGAGCGTCCGGAAATAGCTCTCGCTGCAGAGGTCATAACGCGCGCGGGCCCTCGGCTCGGCCGCCTGGCCGCGGATCTCCACGGGGCTGTCGAGGGAACGCAGGGGCAGGATCGAGGTGCCCGTGGTGGCGGCGGCGACCCCGGGGAGCGATTCGAGGCGCGGCAGCAAGGCCCGGAAAAACTTCTGCTTCTGCGCGACGGTGTCGTACTGGCCCCGGGGAAGAGCTAGCGGCACGTGGAGCAGGCGGCTGGTGTCGAAGCCGGGGTCCTGCGACTGGATCCTGGCGAAGCTGCGCATCAGCAGGCCGGCCCCGGAGAGAAGCACGAGCGAGAGCGCCACCTCGGTCACGACGAGCGCGCTCCTGAACCAGCCGCGCCGGGAACCGTCCGCATCCCGGCCTCCCGCCTTGAGCGAGTCGACGAGATTGACGCGCGAGGCCTGGAGCGCAGGCGCGAGCCCGAAAGCCACCGCGGTCGCGGCCGCGGCGCCGAGGCTGAAGAGGAGGGCCGGCAGGTTCAGGTGGAGGTCGGCCTCGTCGGGGATGGCCCCGGCGGGCACGAGGCTTGCGATCGCGCCGACGCCCAGATAGGCGAAAACCCATCCGACCGCCATGCCGAGACCGGCGAGAACGAAGCTCTCGACAAGGAGTTGCCGCATGATGCGGCCGCGGCTGGCGCCGAGCGCAGCGCGCAGGGCGATCTCCTTTGAGCGGGTGCTCGCTCGGGCGAGTTGGAGGTTGGCGACGTTGGCGCAGGCAATCACGAGTAGCAGGGCGACCGCCGCGGAGAGGATGTAGAGCGTCTGCCGGAAACCACGCACAATATTGTCGACCCAGCTGACCAACCGGATCGTGAATCTCTCGGGATAGTCCTCCGGGTGGATCTGGGCACGGTAGTGGGCGAACACGTCGAGGGCGGCCTCCGCCTGCCCGGGCGTCACCCCTGGTTGGAGGCGCGCCTGGAACCGGAACTGGCGGTCGCGGACCGAGGCGTCGGCCGGATCGATCGGCACTGCGAGATAGAGCTCGCCGTCGCCCTTGGTGAACCGCGGCGGCATGATCCCGACGAGCGTGCGGGGCACGCCGTTGAGCACGAAGGCCCGGCCGAGGACCGAAGGATCGGCGTTTAGGCGCGAGCGCCAGAAGCTGTGGCGTATCACGAACACCGGGGGGGCGCCGGGCTTTGCGTCTTCGGGGGTGAGGGTTCTCCCGATCAGGGCGGGAACGCCGAGAAACCGGAACATGTTCCCCGAGCAGAGCGTGCCGGTGAGGCGTTCGGTTCCATCGGCGGTCGTGTAGAGCAGGGAATCGGGAGCGGAACCGATCGACTCGGAGAACACCTGCGTCTGTGCCTGGAACTCGAGGAATTCACGTGGCTTGAACCAGGCACGGCCGCCTCCGGCAGCGCCCTTGGCGTCGCAAACCTGGGGCATGACGACCTGGTCCGCATCCACGTAAGGAAACGGATCAAACAGGATGTTCTCGAGGACACTGAACATCAGCGTCGCGCCCCCGATGCCGAGCGCGAGTGTCAGCACAGCGAGCGCGGTGAACGAAGGCTGGCTGCCCATGCTTCGAAACGCGTGGCGCAGATCCTGGGCGATCGATTCCATAAGCCTACGGCAATCCGAGAAGAATTTCGCGAGAAAGGCGATGGATAATGTGGGGAATGAGAAGCGGCCACCGCGCCCCGCGACGGATTCTCCGGCTTGGCCTGGCCGGATGAAGGCTGCTCCTGCGCGAGCCCGTTGCCTGAGATGTGGCTTGTGGGGCAATGCGGTGCCGGCATAACCGTCAGGCTGCCATGCAATCATGAAGACTGGATCTGCTGAGGCCCGCTGGAGGAAAGGCATTCGCCTGGCCCAGGCTCTTTTCGTGGCTGCCGCCGGCCTCAGTTGCCAGGCCGGTGCTGTCGCCGCAGACCCAGGTGCGGTCGACTACGCGACGATACAGGTGATTACCATGGAGGACTCGAGTCGCGCGATTGCCGAGAAAGCGGCGAAGGTGCTGCCGCGCGCCAACCAATCCGCCTGGATGCGCCTGGAAAGGACCTTCTTCGTCCATTTCGGCGTGAACACGTTCGCGGGGGTCGAATGGGGCAACGGGCGGGAGGATCCCGCGATCTTCAATCCCACGGGGCTGGACGCCAACCAATGGATCGAGGCGATGAAGGATGCCGGAGGCACCATGCTCGTGCTCGTATGCAAGCACCACGATGGATTCTGCCTCTGGCCCTCGCGCTACACCTCGCAGTCGGTCGCCTCGAGTCCCTGGCGGGCCGGCAAGGGCGACTTGGTCCGCGAAGTCAGCAATGCGGCCCGATCCCGCGGCGTGAAGCTGGCCGTCTACCTCTCGCCCGCCGATCTTCATCAACTGCGGACGAACCCGAAGGCTTCGGCGGGATATTACGGCAACGGCAGCAGCAGGGTCCTGTCGACCATTCCCACCGATCCGGCCAGTTTCAAAACCGATCCCTCGGTTGGCCGCAAGGCGCAGGCGGGTTTCGCGACCCGATCATATGTCGTCGACGATTACAATCGGTACTTCCTGAACCAGCTCTACGAGTTGCTGACCGAATACGGACCGATCTCGGAGGTCTGGTTCGATGGCGCGAATCCCGATCCGAGCGTCAGTGAGACCTATGACTATTCGGCGTGGTACGACCTGATCCGCCATCTGCAGCCGGATGCGGTCATCTTCGGGAAGGGCCCCGACGCGCGCTGGGTCGGCAACGAGGATGGCATCGGCCGTAGGACCGAATGGAGCGTCATCCCGTTGCCGCAGGCGCCCGGCGCCTTCCCCTGGCCGGACATGCAGGACGAGGATCTGGGCAGCCGCGCGAGACTGAGGCCCGGCTCCCATCTCTGGTGGTATCCCGCCGAGGTGGACGTTCCCATCCTCAACGGCTGGTTCTGGTCGGCGGACAAGCGGCCCAAGAGCGCCTCGAGTCTGGTCGACATCTACTACACCTCCGTCGGGCGCAACGGGAACCTGCTGTTGAACCTCTCGCCCGACGTGCGCGGCCTGATCCCGGATGACCAGCTTGCGTCGCTGAGGCAAATGGCGCGGGCGATCGACGGCACTTTCACGAGGAATCTCGCGGCGGGCGGCAAACTCGTCGCCGACACCTCCGCTGCGGCGCACGATCCTGCGCTCGCGGCAGACGGGAACCTCGACACCTGGTGGGAAGCCGCCCCGGGGAGCACCAGCGCTTCCGTTGTCCTCACGCTTCCGGAAGCCGTGACCTTTGACGTGGTGTCGCTGCAGGAAGCGGTGGACCACCGCGGGCAGCGGATAGAAGCCTTTGTTGTCGAGATAGGGAACGGGTCGTCCTGGGTCGCGGTGGATGAGCAGACCACCGTCGGGCACAAGCGCCTGCTTCGCCTGGCCTCGCCCGTGACGACCAGCCGGGTGCGGATCCGCATCACGGGTGCGCGCCTCGAGCCGACTCTCGCGGAAGTGGGTCTGTTCAGGCAGGCGCGGTGTACGCGATGATCTAGTAGGCCACCCGCTCGGATCGGCTGATCTCGAAGACAGGCTTCCCGCCGCCGGTGGTCGTGACCTTGGAGAAGGTGACGTCCTCCGCCTGGTCAACCCTGATGATGGCGCCGTCGGGGAGCCTCAGGTTTTCGAAGCTCACATTGCGGGTCCGATGCCCTTCCTGGGAGAAGCCGTTGACGATCACGACGGGGCTCGCGGGCCTGGCCTTCGTCAGGTCGATGTTGACGAACCGGAAGTCGCGGAAGAACGGCTGCCCGGGCGCCGGCTGGCCGTCGTTGTTGTAGGCGAGGACGGTAAGGATGGAGATCTTCCGGAGTTCGCAGTCGCGGACGACGACGCCCTCGACGACGTTCCCGCGGTCCTTGGTTCCCTTGATCTGGAGGCCGTTCAGCAGGTCGCCGGCGATGCAGTCCTGGACGAGGACGTTGCGCACGCCGCCGGACATCTCGCTGCCGATGGAGATGCCGTGGCCCTTGATGAAGGCGCAGTCGAAGATGCGGACGTTCTCCGTCGGGCGGTTGATGACGTTCCCCTCCGGGTTCTTGCCCGACTTGATGGCGATGCAGTCGTCGTCGTTTGAAAAGGAGCAGTTGAAGATGTACGAGTTCCGCGAAGAGTCGGGATCGATCCCGTCACCGTTCCTCACCGAGCTGTTGATCGTCAGATCGTGGCAGCTGAGGTCCTCGCAATAGATGTAGTGGAGCGTCCAGCTGGGCGACTCCTCGAGAATGAGTCCTTGGATCTCGACGCTGGCGCAGTTCATCAGGCAGAAGAGGCGTCCGCGGCTGCGGTCCCCGCCGGCCTGGATCATGGCCTTGGCAAGGACGGCACCTCCGCCCGAGATTCGGCCGGGCCCGCGGATGCTCAGGTTGCGCACGTTGGGCGGGCCCGCGTGGTCCATTCTTCCGGCGTTGAGCAGGCTGGCGTAGGTCCTGAGCTCCCAGCCCTCAAAGCGGTTGAGGAAGAACGGCTCGTAGTCCGACGGCGACGAGGAGCCCTTCAGGACGCTCCCCTCGGCGACCAGGAGCGTCATGTCGCTCTTGAGAAACAGGGCGCCGCTAAGGAAGACGCCCCTGGGAATCAGGACGACGCCGTTCGGCGGGCAGGCGTCGATCGCGGCCTGGATTGCTTTTGTGTTCATGGTGACACCATCGCCGCGGGCTCCAAATTGCTCGACCGAGACGACGTGTTCCTCCGGAGCCGTACGGATCTGAAGGACGTTGCTCGAACGGGAAGCGCCGCCGGATGCGCCCTGGACCTTGACGGCGAACACGTACGAATGGGCGGGCTCGAGGCCCTTGGCTGTGAAATGGATTTTCGAGGTTGTCCCGATGACGCGGCCGTCGCGGAGAACCTGAAAAGTGGCGGTCGTCCCGACGTCGGCGGGCTTGTCCCAGGCCAGGGTGACCTCGTCGGACCTCAACGTCCCGGGGGCGATGATCAGCTCGATGGAGCGAGCCGCGGCCATTGCCGCCGGAAGGTCCGCTTCCGCGGCGCCGGTCGCGGCAGGATTCAATGAGAACAAAGGCAGGAGAAACAGGAATCGGGTGACGCGGAGATTCATGGATGCGGTCGGTCGGCGGGGAAGAGGTTGCTTCGCAGTGCCAGTAAATGCATGCGACCCACGATGCGGGGCCAGCCTATTATGGTCCGCCAGCAAGAAAACGGCGCGGACCGCCCGCGCGGTTCCAGGCGCCGCACCGAAACAAAACGCGGCGGGCCAGGCACCTGCAGCAGGAGCCTCCGACACCCACAAGAATCTTGCCACAGGTTGAGGGCAGAGAGTCTATTCTTTATATTTTCAGTTTCAGCTGTGGTCGGTGAGTTCGGTGCAAATCCACAACGATGCACGGTAAGCCATCTCGAGAAGCCCTGCGCATTGCAGTCATCTATGCGGTTCTGGCTGCGGCATGGATCGCATTCTCCGACCAGGTTCTGGTCGCCCTGGTGTCGGATCGCGAGGCCATAGGGCGCTTCGCCACCTACAAGGGCTGGCTTTTCGTCCTGGTCACGGCGTCGCTCCTGTACTTTGCATTGAGGATCCATTTTCAACGGGAGCGGGCGGCCCTGCGGGAAATGGAGAAGGCGCTCCGGGAGAAGCTGGAATACTCGCGCATGGCCTGGCGGGTGGGCGGCGTGGCCTCGTTCGAATATGATACCCGCAAGGCCACACTCCGCTCATGGCCGCCGATCTTCGATGTCGACCAGGACAGCAGCGAAGCCGTCGAGATCACCGGTCTCATGGAAAGGGTGCGTCCGGAGGACAGGGATCTGCTGAGTGAGTCCGTTCAGAAGGCGGACAGCCTGGAAGGCGACGGCAGGTTCGAGTTCGAGCTGCGGGCGGCACGCGCCAACGGCACCGCCGTGTGGATACGGGTGCAGGGGCAGACAATCTACGAGGGATCGGGTGCGGCCCGGGTGGCGGTGCGCCGGGTCGGCACGATCATGGACATCACCGAGCGCAGGCGGCTGCAGGAACAGCTGCTTCACGCGCAAAGAATGGATGCGGTCGGCAAGCTGGCCGGCGGCGTGGCCCACGACCTGAACAACATCCTGGCCCCGATGGTCATGGGGACCGGCCTCCTGAAGGCCAGCCTGAAGGAACCTGCAGACGGGCGGCTCCTGGCCCTGATCGAGCAGAGCGCCAAAAGGGGAGCTGGAATCGTCCGGCAGCTTCTCAGCTTTGTGCGAAGCGCCGAGAGCCTCCGTGCGCCGGTGAACGCCGGGAACCTCGTCGCGGAGATCGGGTCATTCCTCGGGGAAACATTCCCGCGGACAATCACCGTGAAGCTCGAGGTGGCCCATGGGCTGTGGCCCGTGCAGGCCGACGCCACACAAATCTATCAAGTACTGATGAATCTTTGCGTGAACGCCAGGGACGCCATGCCCGCTGGAGGCGAATTGACTCTAGCGGCGCAGAACCTCGAATTCACTGGGAGGGAGGGGCCGGCGAATCCCGAGAACCGGACCGGACCGCACGTGGTGCTGACCGTAAGCGACACAGGCGGCGGCATTCCTTCCGAGACACTTGCGCACATCTTCGAGCCTTTCTTCACCACCAAGGCTGTCGGGAAGGGCACGGGGCTCGGCCTGCCCACTGCCGTGGGGATCGTGAAGAGCCACGGAGGCTTCATGACCGTGGCAAGCGAACCTGGGAGGGGATCCGTCTTCAGGGTAGGCCTGCCCGCCATGGCGGGAGCGGCAACCGCAGCCGCTCCGGAGACAGGCGCGCCTCCCCAGGGCGGCCACGGAGAGCTGATCCTGGTCGTCGACGATGAGGCGCCGATCCGGGACACCACGCGGAGGGTGCTGGAGAGGCACAACTACCGGGTGCTGGTCGCCAGCAACGGGGCGGAAGCCATGGAGCAATTCATCCAGCACAGGGAGAACGTGAGGCTCGTGCTGACGGATGTGATGATGCCGACGATGGACGGGCCGACGCTGATCCGCTCGCTCAGGGTGCTCGAGCCAAAGCTGCGGGTGATGGCCATGAGCGGGCTGAGCCAGAGGGACAAGAGCGACGATCTCGCCGCCCTCGGGGTCAGGGATGTGCTTTCAAAGCCCTTCGACTCGAAGGCGCTGCTGGGCGCAATCAGCAGCGAACTCGCGGTCGAGGCGCCGCCCGCGGATCAGCTCCCGGAGCCCGGACAGTGAAAGGCGCCTGCAGCGGCCGGGACGGTTGAATCAGCGGCATCACGCGCTCATGGTGGCCACCGCTCTCGAAGGCTGCGGGATCTTCCACGCCTACCGGAAGCTGAACCCCGTCCGCTACGGCGCTCGATCAGGAAGAAGCTCAAGGAGCCGGCGTTCGCCGCCAAGATCGGGCGTGCGACAAGAGTGCCTCGGCGTCGCCATCGACGACCCTATCGCCAACGTGGTCCGGTCCCTCGGGAAAATGGGACAGGGCACTCCGTGACGAGAAACAGCCGGGTCAGCTGCGCGCCTTCAGACGGATCACGGTGAGCGAACAGGCTGGCAGATCGCAGGTGAACGAAGCGCCGGCGGAGAGCGGCGATGTCTCGGGGGCGACCGTGCGCGGCGCCGAAAGCGTGTTTCGGGCATCGCAGGCGCCAGTGAGCACCGTGCGAGTCGCCTCGCGCCCGACCTCGCCGAGATCAGAGAGATTCACCTTTGAGGAGACGGCAGCGGCCGAAGGATTCACCAGCTTGAGAATGATGTCCCCCGACCGGCTGTCCCTCACGCATGAGGCGGCGACATCCTGGGAACTGACGGTCGTCGGGAGATAGGTGTCGCCCTGGTTCGTGGAGAAAAGCTGCTGGACGTAGTAATTCGGCGTGAGGCAGACCTGGGAGTCGCTGAAGAAGATCAGGTCGGTCTTCCACTGGGTGTGCCCCTCGCGGGCGAGCAGCGGGGCGTAGGAGGCGAGCCTGACGACGTCGCCGTTGCGCTCGATTGCGGTGAGGTACGCAGCCTCGGCGACCGCGTTAAAGAGCGTGTTTCCCAAGGAAGCATATTCACCGAGGTAGACCTTGCTGCGGTTGCGGTCATAGGAGTCGTAGCGGCGGAGGTTCGAGAGGAACCACTCGGGCTCCATGTAGTAATGCTCGTCGACGACAGGGGTCTTCGTCTCCTTGGCGAATTTCCATCCCTGATCGAAATCGGCTCCGCTTGCGAACGGCCCGACCGTGCCGATGACGGTGATGCGCGGATACCGCGTGCGGAGGGCGTTGAGGATCGGCCTGAACCTCTCCCGGAACACGGGGGTTTGCGCGTCCTCGTTCCCGATGGCGAGGTACTGGAGGTTGAACGGAGCCGGGTGTCCGGCGGCGGCGCGTTGGGCGCCCCAGACGGATGTGGCGGGACCGTTGGCGTATTCGATCAGGTCGAACACCTCCTGGATGTACGAGGGGATCTCGGCGAGGGGCAGCCCCTTCTGGCCCGTCCCGCTGCCCATCTGCGCCGAGTTCTGGCAGCAGACCGCGGCCGGTAGTACGGGCAGGGGTTTGGCGCCGATGTCCTCGCAGAACTGGAAGAACTCGAAATAACCCAGGCCGGCGGTCTGGTGGTAGCCCCAGAGATTGGCCTGCTCGCGGCGCTGCTCGACCGGGCCGATGGTGTTCTTCCAGCGGTACATGTTTCCCAGGCCATTGCCGTGGACGAGGCAGCCTCCGGGAAAACGGACGAACTTCGGCTTGAGGTCGGCGATTGCCTGCGCGAGGTCGGGGCGAAGTCCGTTGGCCCGGTTATGGAAGGTCTTCGCGGGAAACAGGGAGATGACGTCGAGGGCGAGCCCTCCCTGATAGGTCGCAAGCACGGCGAGGCGTGCCCTGGGGTCCGATGTCCTGGCGGTGATGGTTGCAGCAAGGCGCGTCCAGTCCTTCCCGGGCATCGGGAGCGGGGCCTCGCCGATCACCTCGCCGCCGCTTCCCTCGATGCGCACGAGAATGGCGCCCGGCTCGCCGTCCCTTTTCGCGAGGGCCTCCGGGGTATCCTGCTTCCAGCGGTCGCCGAGGTAGAGCTGCCTGGCGAAAAGGGAGAGATTGTACGACTCGCCGGCCCTGACCGGGATTCCGTCGAAGCCGGAGTTGACGATGCCGACGCCGGTGCCGGGCTTGGACGCGTGGACGGCTACGTAGTGCGGATTGTTGGGATGGACGGGATCCCCGGCGTCGACGGTCCAGCGGCCCTTGCCGCCGCCGCGCTCAGTGAACTCCCAGGCGGTGACCGAGTTCCAGGTGATCTGTTCAGTGGCCTGGTATTCGAAGGAGCGGTTCTGGACGAGTTCGGCATAAAGGCCGCCGTCGGCTGCATAGTTGATGTCCTCGAAGAAGACGCCGAAGAGGTCGGGGCTGATCGCCCTGCCGTTGCGTTCGACGCGGATCTCGACCGGCGCAGGAGCGGGCGCGGCGGCCAGGAGGAGAGGGGCGAGCGCCGCCGCGGCGGCCAGGAGGCAGGGAACGGGGGAGAATGTCATTGCAGAAACAACCGCACGGTGAGTACACCAGGAACGGGGATTTGTCGACGTGCGAAGGGCGCTGCGTCGTTAGCGCCGTGGTCTGCGGTGAGAAAATGATGGCGAGAAGGGAGGAACCCCGGGCAGAATTTTGGGGTCTCAGAGCAGACCCGGATTTTCCCAGGGCTCACGGCGCCGCCGCGGCCGACGCGACGAGAATGGTTGTGAGAAAGCCCGATGCCATGGAGAATACGGGCCGATCCCCCACGTGAAATTCATCCGCCTCCTCCTGAACTGCCTGCTGCTGGCGTTTGTCGTCGGAGCCGTTCTCGTCGCCATCGTCTTTTTCCCGAGCGTGCAGACCTGGATGGCACAGAGGGAGCTCGACCGGCATCCGTCGATGCAGGCGACAATCGGGTCGCTGACGACCGGCGTCAGGAGCTTCGAGGCGACCGACATCAAGGTGAAGTTCAACGGGGCTGTGCTGACGGTGCCGCTCGTCAACGCCGAGCTTCCTATCGAAACGGCGGTGCTGCGGAGGAAGGCCTTTATCCGGAAGCTGGTGGCGAAGAACTGGACGCTCGATCTGACCGGCTTCGCCGAGCCCGGGAAGGAGAAGAAGGAGGAGGCTCAGCCGGCGGCACCGGCGGGGGACGCCAGGGAGTCCTCATCGGCGCCGGAGCAGGCCCAGCCTGCGAGGAACGTGGCGCATCTCCTCTGCGAGGCGATGGGGAAGATGAGGCTGCCGTACGAGGTATCGCTGGACGGCGCCGACCTCGAGGGAGAGATCATCGTGCCGCTCCCGGGCGGCGCCGACCCGGCGCGGACGCACGTGATCATCAGGGGCGGCGGAATGGCCGCGGGGAAGGAGGGGGCGTTCACTTTGGAGGGATCGGCGGCAGTCATGACACCGAAATTCTCCACGATCGCGGTCTCCGGCCGCGGAACGGCGCTGATCGCGATGAAGACCCCGCGCGCGTTCGGGCAGATCAAGGCGCAGGCAGACCTGACGGTCGAGGGCGGCCCGTTCCCCGCGGGGACGACACTTTCGGCCGGGGCGGTCGCAACCCTCGAATCGGGAGAGGAGACTTATTCTCTCGGCTTGAACCGGGGAGGGAAGGCGCTGGCCGCCGTGAACATCCATGCTTCGCGGGCATCGGGGCGCCTCGGTGGAACCTGGAAGATCGATCTGGGAGATCGGGACGTGGGCCTGTTTGCAAAGGCCGGTTCGCTCCCGAAGTTCTTCATCAAGGCGACCGGCCAGATCGACTCCGACGTCGCTTTCGGCCGCGTGCATCTGAAGGGACACGTGAACGGCACGGCGGACCATCTGGGCTCGCTGGGCAACCTCGGGGCGCTCGGACCGACGCTTGAGAAAATCGGGCGGACGAGCTTCGAGGCGGATTTCGACGCGACGCGCAGAGGCCGGACGATCCAAGCCGACAGCCTCGACGCAACGCTGACGGCCGCCCGGTCCTCGGTCGCAGTAAAGCTGCTCCAACCCTTCATCCTCGACGAGGAGACGGGAGACCTGAAGCCGGCGGACGCCGCCAGGGATTGGATGGGCGTCGAGCCCCGAGGTCTTCCCCTCGACTGGCTGCCGCATTCGATGGGGATGATCGAGCTGGCAGGCGGCAACGTCTCCGGGAGGATCTTCGTGCGGGCCGGCAAGGAGGGAGAATTTGTGCTGCACTCGGAGGAGCCGGTCACCGCGAATGCGGTCGCCGTGAAATACCGCGATGCGATCGTGGGCAGGGATCTCGACCTCGCGCTGTCAATGACGGCAAACATCTCCGAACTGGGCTGGCAGATCGAGTCGTCTCCGCTGGAGATCAGCAGCGGCGGCACTCACCTGGGCTCGCTTCGCGCCAAGGCGTCGCAGACTGCGGGGACCGATGTGCCTGTCTCGGTGTCGGGGACGTGGAGCGCAGACCTCCGGGCACTCGCCGCAAAGGCGGTGATTCCCGGCGCCTCCTGGCTCCGCGGCAGCTCGGCATCGGGAGAATTCTCCGCAAGGGTCGGGGAGTCGACGAAGCTCAACGGAAAGATAGCCGTGGTGGGGAGAGACAAGGCCAACTCGATCAGCGCGAGCCTGCGCCTCGAGATGAACTACGGGGGCACATTCACCTTTGATGCGCCGATGAAGATCGTGTTCGGGAAGGAGGTCTCGGAGCTGAAGGCCGAGGGCTCGTGGATCAACGACAGGGAGGGGAAGCGTCTCTACATGAAGCTCGCCGGCGGAAACGTCGTCCTCGATTACCTGAGGCCGCTCGCGGCGCCGTTGCTCACGATGCAGTCCGGCACGGCCGGATCGCAGGCCGGACGCGATCGCACCGCTTTCTGGGGAGGCTGGAAGGGACGCGTCGCGGTCTCCTTCGACCACCTGAAGGGGGGGGGCCGTGCCTTCGATGATGTCGCGGGTCTTCTCCAGGTGACGCCCACATCGATCGCGATGGAAGAGGGCCGGGGAGGGTTTGCCGGGCGCCGGTTCACAAAGATGGACGGCAGCGTGGCGTTCGATCCGGCGGCCGAGATGCCCTACCGCCTGAAGGCGGGCGCGACGCTGGAGAAGGTCGACATCGCCGATTATTTCCCGGACGCCAAGCCGGCCGAGGATGAACCGCGCAAGGAGCGGCCGCATGGAACCCGGGAAAAGAAGCAGAAGCCGGATGACGAGATGCACAGCGATGCGCCGATCGAGGGACATTTCTCCGTCGCGGGCACGCTCACCGGCGAGGGCCGGAACCTCGGCGAACTGCTTGACGGGCTGAAGCGCGAGTACCGGCTGACGACCACAGCCCTGATCGTGCGGATGCTCAGGACGGAGGTTTCGGCGGCGATCCCCGAGGAGAAGACGCCGGTCGCCGACGCGTTCGGCTCGGTGGGCTCCGTGCTCGGCAAGATCGTCGGGGCGGACGACACGAAGGGCTCTGGGAAGAATCCCGTGAGCCCGACGGCGGAGGCGGTGATCGAGTTCATCAGCGAGATGACGGAGATCGGTTTCGACGAGTGCTCGGTGACGGCGACGCCGGTTTCCGACAAGGTGGTCCGGCTGAGCAGCCTCGACCTGATGGCCCAGGGCAAGCACTTCGCGGGTTCCGGCCAGATCGGCTGCGAGACGGGGATTCCGCTGCGCGCGCAGCCGATCAGCCTCGACCTGAAGCTGTGGGTTGGCGGCCGGGCGGAGAAGCTGCTCAGGAAGGTGGAGCTTCTCTCGACCGAGAAGGACGAGCGGGACTACGCGATGCTGAACCAGCCGCTCCATTTCGGCGGGACGCTCGAGCACATCGACCTGACCCAGTGGCACGACATGCTCGTTAAGGCCGCGGCGAAGAATCCGGCGGCGCCGAAGAAGGAGAAATAGCGGCCGCATCCACCACAGAAGGCGCGAAGCGAGCCGCACGAGGCGACAGGGCGCAGGAGGAACCTATGGGAACGGCGAGCTCCTCAAAACACGTCATGGCTCGACTCTTGCCAAGGCGTGGCGTGTTAGGGACAGGCTGATGATGGCAGATCCGGTTTTGGCCTGTCCCTGCGGCCGATTCGGGCGTCCCTAATGGGGAAAAGACCGTTGCTCTGCCCAAAAAGACTGTCGCTATCGGCTCCCAAATCGTCCCTCACGGCGAAAAGATCCTCGCTCATGGGGAGAATGTCCCAGCTCACGGCCAAAAAATCGTCCCTGCGACGGGGAATACCGTCGCTCGCGGCCCAAATGTCTCCGTTGCGGGTAAATGGATTGCCACTCAATTGCGAAATATAACTGCTCATGAGGAAAATATGCCGTCTCACGCGGGAAATATCTCCGTTGAAGGGAAAAATATCTTCGCTCGCGGGGAAAAATCGTCGCTGATGAGAGAAATATCGTCGCTCGCGCGCGAAAAATCCCGGTTATCGCATGATGGAATAGGTTTGAATCCAATAAGATAGCATCGTGGCCCGCCCCGTGGCGTGCTTTCCAAGGTATCCGACCTACGCAAAAAGGGCCCGCTCGCGCCCTGGGGCAACGACACCCCTGGAGGGCGCCAAAGCAGGCAGAGGCACCCTGACGGCAGGAATCTCCGTTATTTGCCCGTGCCTTGCGCCAATCCCGTTTCCGCCTGTCCCCAACAGATACCCCGGAGCCGACAATATTCAGTTTCCGACCTGTCCCCAAGGAGTACCCGCGAACTGGCCGCCCTCACCCAGATCCGCCGCAGCGCCGTCGACCGTCGCACCCAACTCGCCTGCGAGCTGCGCAGCACCCTCAAGCTGTACTTCCCGCAGGCCCTGGAGCTCTGCGGCGATGATCTGTGGACTCCGCTCGCCCTCGATTTCCTCAGTCGCTGGCCGGAACTCTCGGTGCTCCAAACCGCCAAACCCGCCGCCGTGCGGGCCTTCTATCAGGCGCACCGCTCGGTGCGTCCCGCGGTCCTTGCGCGACGCCTGGCCCTCATCGCCCAGGCCCGGCCCTTGACCGCCGACCGCGCGGTCATCGATCCGGCCATCCTCCACCTCCAGTGGCTCGTGGCCGTGCTGCGGCCCATGCAGGAGCACATTGAGCGGATCGAGGTCCGCATCGGCGCCTGTTTCGCAGCGCATCCCGAGGCCCCGCTCTTCGCCGGGCTGCCCGCGGCCGGCCCCAATCTGGCTCCCCGCCTGCTGGTCGCCTTCGGCACCGATCGCAGCCGTTATCCCGATGCTGCCAGCCTGCAGAAGTTCTCCGGTATCGCGCCGGTCAAGGAGAAGAGCGGACGCCAGCTCTGGGTCCACTGGCG
>Ga0153915_10000544_pt1 | contig 35005 bp, 26 predicted proteins | sample Opewatmetagenome_2_FD_107003 | JGI IMG/M metagenome (GOLD analysis project Ga0153915, IMG submission 107003) | Freshwater wetland microbial communities from Ohio, USA - Open water 3 Core 3 Depth 3 metaG | ecosystem: Environmental > Aquatic > Freshwater > Wetlands | place: USA: Ohio, Lake Erie... | reverse complement strand
GCCGGTCAACCTTCTGAATTCTGTTGGCCCTAGCTTTTTTATCTTTCTGTATTTCTGCATTTTCCACCGTTTTTCGAGGCGAAAAGTATGCATTAAAATTTTAAGTTACGCAAGAGGTCTATTATTTGAATTTAAACCGAAATGAACAGCTCGTACTTGTGCAAGTATACTGCGCCCGGTCTGAAATGGTGAATTTGGGCCGCGTCAAAGCCCGTATAATCGGCGATCGCAAACGGGCGCGTATTGCGGAGTATAAATATCAGATGGTTTTTTCCCATGCAAAGGGGAGGACTTCGTGAAGGGCTTTGGCTTGGTGGCGGATGAGCATGAGCCGATCGAAACCGACCGATACGCCGCAGCAATCGGGAAGCCGTCCCAATGCATGTAAGAATGCTTCATCGATTGCGTAAGCTTCTTTTCCTTGCGCTTGCCGATTTAGGTTTTCTTGGGTGAAGCGGCGGCGCTGTTCTGCGGCATCACTCAATTCGTGATAGCCGTTCGAAAGCTCGATGCCTGCAAAATAGATTTCAAAACGTTTGGCAACAAGATTTCCATCTCTTTCAATGACTCGAGCAAGAGCCGCTTGCGATTGGGGATATTCGCATAGGACTGTCAGCTCGCTCTGGCCAAGGTTCGGCTCGATTGCATGAGAAAGCAAGAGCTGTAGCCAAGTATCTCGATCCCACAGTGAAGAATCTGGCGGCGTTTGAATGCCAAGGTGTTTGGCGATGGCGGTAAAATCGTGAGTTTGAAAAGGATCGATTCCGATGTGGGTTTGAAATGCTTCGCGATAGGTTAATTTTCGAATCGGAAAGCGGCCGATGAAGCGCATGATCAATTCACAGGTCTCTTGAATAAAGTCGCTATAGGAAATCGAAGAACGATACCATTCAATCATGGCGAATTCGGGATTGTGAAGTGTGCCGACTTCTCCTTTTCGAAAGACATGTCCGAGAAAAAAAATGTCTCCTATACCGCTGGCCAACAGCCGCTTCATTGCGTATTCCGGCGAAGTGTGGAGATACCCCGTTTCATCATTTGATACGGAAGCATCCATGACCTCGACATTGGCGTCGAGAGGAGGGAAACGAACGAGAGAGCAGCAGTCGACTTCCAAAACGTTTGATTTTTTAAAGAACGAGCGCACTTCTTCGAGCATGTGCGCCCGGTCTTTCAGAATGGCAGCTTGAAGAGTCATTTCAGGTCACACGGGAAACATATTCGCAGGTGCGCGTATCGACTTTAATCTTTTCGCCCTGGTCGATGAAAATGGGAACCTGGATCTTCGAGCCGGTCTCCAAAATAGCGCTTTTCATGACGCGGCCCGATGCGGTATCGCCTCGGACGCCGGGCGCTGTTTCAACAATCGTCAATTCCATGAATGTGGGAGGCACGAGCTCGATCGGCGATCCTTTATAGAACACCACGTGATAGACAACTTCTTCTTTGAGCCATTGTTCATTGGAGCCAAGCAATTCTTTGGAAATCGTAATCTGATCAAACGTCTTTTCATCCATAAAGACTGCCCCATCGGCGTCTTTATAGAGAAAGCGAACCTCTGCCTCGTCGATATCGGCGAGATCCAGCTTGTCGCCCGATTTGTAGGTCCGTTCAACGACGCGACCGGAAATCATATTTTTCATTTTAATGCGATTGAACGCTTGTCCTTTGCCGGGTTTAACAAATTCGTTGATAATGACAAGATAGGGTTCTTTGTCGACTTCGACCTTCATCCCGACTTTTAATTCGTTGGTTGAAACTTGTGCCATAAATCCCTTTTTGCAGTTTAAAATACAATTGTTTGCAGGTCAATAACTTACATGTGATATCGACAAATATCTTGCAAACTCTGTCTTGGACATTTACCAATTAATAACCTACTATATTAAAGAAACGAGGCCCTTATGATCGAGAGAAATCCAAAGGAAGCTGAAATTGCCCAGCATACCCTGGAACGGTATTCGGGTTGCGATGTCTCCGCGTTCCAATCTAATCTGCTTCTCACGAACTTCCCTCGGTATGTCGATTACTTTGCTCAGTCGCGCGGCATCCCTGTTGTCGAGGGATCAATGTTCAAGGTCGCCCACGATCCAAAAGAGGAAGTGAGTATCCTCGATTTTAAAATTGGCTCTCCGGCGGCAGCTCTTGTCGTAGATATCTGCTCGTTTTTACCGATCCGCGCAAGTGCTTTTTTAGGGATGTGCGGAGGGTTGCGCCGCCGCTATAAGGTCGGCGATTATTTGGTTCCTGTCGCATCAATCCGCGGAGAAGGAACCTCAGATTTTTATTTTCCGAGTGAAGTACCCGCTTTGGCCAATTTTTTGATGCAGAGAGCTGTTACGGAAGTGATGGATCGTGAAAAGGCAACGTATCACATTGGCATTACCTATACGACAAATATGCGGTTTTGGGAATTCAACGAAGATTTCAAAGCACGGTTGAAGACGACAAAAGCGCAGGGCGTCGAAATGGAATGCGCGACGCTTTTCTCTGCCAGCTACAAGCGTAAATTTACGTTGGGCGCTTTGCTTCTCGTATCCGATTTACCGCTCGATCAGGAAGGAATCAAGACCAAGCAAAGTTCGCAATGGGTCTTTGATAACTGCATGGCCGATCATATCGAAAATGGCGTAAAGGTTTTGAAGCTCGCTCGCGAAATGCAATCGAAGCAGATCAAAGGCGCCTATCATCGCAATCTCGATGATGAGTAATCAAATATACTGGATATAATTCAAAAATCGGATTGTGCCAAGAATGCTTCTTGAGTTTGAGTCAGGCGAAGCCTACTCCGAAACAGCTCAACTTGGCTAAGTTGAGCGCTGGCGACAGACTCAAAAGAAAAGATAAAGTTGAAGCAGGCAGAACCAATTTTTCACGCTCTTTGGGTATAAACGCTTTGTTTTATTATTGACAGATCCTCTTAGGGTTATTTGATAACTTTGGCTTCCAAGAGTGCTGCATAATGCGCTGGGGCGTTTCGAGAAAGAAAATAAGATAGCTTAGCGCGGACTATGGCACGCCATTCGATGGATTCTTTTTCTAAAAAACGAACGATTTTTTCTTCGGCTTTTGGAATGTCTTTTTCGCTTGAGACCAGTAGTTCAACTTCAGCAATAGAATAGACCAAATCCCCACAGGTGGCGATGTCGATGTCGATTGCGAATTCCCCTAGTTGGTATTTGCTTCGATCGGTTTGAAAGGAACAAAAAGGAGTAATGTCATTTTCTTTAAGAACTTGAGAAATAGGACGCGTGGTAGGAAGATTAAGCTTTTTTAATATTTCCACGGGATCGGTGATCTCATCATAACGATCAATGTTTCCTTGCTCCTTATGAACCCCTACTTTCAATTCAAAGGTTTGTTCTCTTTTCCTTAACCATATGTTTTGTAAAGTGTAATGCCATTGAGCTGTGTCATAATAGACATCTTGAAATGTTTTTTGATTTAAGAATTTTCCTTCACTTCGAATTTTGTTTCCGAAATGCATATCGAGATTTATTTTTTTCTCAACTTCAAACATTTTCCGTTCCCCGCTTTGTACCGATTTTCATGTCAGGTATTGTTGTCACAGCAAAATAGAATGCATGAGCAAATAGAATTTGTGAAAGGGAAAAATTGCTCGACACGGTATAATTTACCGCCGATCAAAAATGTTGGATTTATGACACAATCTTTGTCACTGCCTTCTTTTACTGAAAGAATAAAAACCCTAGCGGATCAGCTAAACTGGGATTGTCGAGCTTCTGCTTTGACAACAGGTTCATTAATTCTTAACCATTTATCTTCGGATCGCATCCTTCTTAGGGCAATGGTTGAGAATCTGATTGATGATTTAGATTTGTTTCCGCTATGCGAAAGGTATGATTTTTTCGATAAGTTAATGATATACAAAGATCCTTTTGAACGATTTAAAATACGGATGTCAATTTTCTCTCCGTTCATTTCGAATCGTCCTCATTTTCACCGTTGGTCTTATGTTGCAATGATTTTGAAAGGTAGGTATGTGCAATCGATTTTTGGGCGAGAGTCAGAATTTTCGGATGCTTCTTTTGATGCGTTTCAACCAATGCTTGTGCATGAAGTATCAGCTGATGCTCCCTATTTTTTACATCATTCGTGCGTTCATGCAGTGAAAGCTGAAAGCGGAACCGTTTCTCTTTTATTACAAGGCCCCCCTCAAAAAGACCGGTTTTGGGTGATCGATCAAAAAATTGAACGCAGATGGTGGGAGTATGGATCAGAGCTTGAAACCACAGATGAAAAACAAAGAAAGCAAATTTCTCGCGAGAGATTGGTTGAACTGATTAATTTTCTTATAAGTGAAAAGGTAATATGACATCGCCTATTCTTTTTCGACCACATTTTTCCAGACATATTGAAATGGGTTTTGTTGAATGGTCTGATTTGGCAAATTTAGGTTCAAATGACCATTCCATCGTATTTCAGGTGCGGGATATTACATTCCCTCAACGAGAAATATTTGTTCATTTTGATTTAGAGGGAAGGCTGCTTAACATCGAGCTGAGAAAAAACGGTGCTTTTCCTATAAAAATCTTAGAAAGAACATTTCAAGGGCTATTTAATGTTTACCTTAGCAATTGTCGAAATTTAGATCTGAATGCCGATGAAGCAAATTATTATTATGATTATTACCAAGAAGACGTTTCTGTTGATGAATTTTTAAGCCAAGAATTGGTGAAACAAGTCTTGATGCTGATCGATGAAATTTTAAAAGATCTTACTTTAAAAGGTCAATTTATAAGTCTTTTACAAAGAATTACATCGAATTATTCATGGGCGGGGCTTGAACATGATAAAATGCGTTTTCATGCTGTTTATCCGACTCCGGTTACTGTATTGCCGCCTGAGACAAGGCCGGATTTAAATCCACTTTTTGCTGTACTTCAAATTACTCAAGGATGTTGGACGCATGCTTGTAAGCGAGGACCTTGTGCTTTTTGCACTTCTTTTCAAGAGGTGAAGTATAGAGAAAAAGATCTTCAAGAGATTCGTGATCATATTCAAGAAGTGCAGCGTTTCCTTGGCGAGCAAAAAAAGAATGTTCGTAAGCTCTTCTTAAGCGATGCAGATCCTCTTTTTTCGAAAAAATCCATTTTTGATATTTTAAATGTTGTTCGTGAACTTTGGCCGGAAGTTACAGATTTTGAGACGTTTATTAGTTCCAGTGCTATTTTGTCTAAATCGGTTTCAGAGTGGCGATTGTTAAAAGAAATAGGAATTTCCAAACTTTATTGGGGGGTTGAAAGCGCTGATAACTCAACAATCAAGGTTCTAAATAAACCTCAAACTCAATCCAGCCTATATCAGGCAGCAAAGAAACTAGATGATTCAAATATGGATTATGTAGTGATTATAATGTCAGGCGTAGGTTTGTTAGTGCATGAAAAAAGTACAGATCATGTTAACTGTACATCGGATTTTGTATCTAAAATCGGAGCTTTCGGTGTTGATGTTTCTAAATTTGTTTCTAGAGAAGGAACGAAGATTTACAAGCAGATTCAAAACAAACAACTCAGAAGCCCAACGAAAGAAGAAATCGAATGCGAACACCGTCTTTTAATCCAAAACATCTTGAAAAAGAAGCCTAAATGTACAATCAGAGGTTCTTACGGTAGGCAATTTGTGTGAAGATTATACCCCCACCCTTTTGGGTGCCTTTGAGCTGGAAGGGATATATTGGAAAAAGCCGCTTGTGGACGAATCCTTGCCACTGGCATGCTCAGGGAGATAGTAGCGGGGCAAGGATAAAAAATGGCCTAAAAGGGTGTAGTGTGCGCTGGCGTTCTTCATTGACTCGGAATTAAACATCCGATTTCCACAACCGACACACTGAAATGATTTCGTCGTTTTTCATTTGCGAATTTTTACAGAGCAATTCTTCTGCGGGACAGCCTCCGAGGCAATCAGAATTTAGATTAGTGCTTTCTTTTTGATTCAAACAATTGCAGAACAATTCGAATTCATTTCTTTCTCTATTAAGCTGTAGTGTGTTGTCTATAATGTTGAACATGTTTAAATCTGTGTCGAATAAAAAAGAACATACATATGCTTTGCCGTCGGGAAAAATCGAAATTCGATCTAATGTACGACCTATACATCCTTTGTATCCTTCGGAAATGTATTTTAGAACCGTGCTTTTAGTGGCATATGTTGGTTGGTACCAAATCTGAAGTTTGTGGTGATTTTTTCGATTTTTCAATGAAGTGTAGAAATCAATCCATTCATTGGGCGTCAATCCCCATTCTTCATTTTTTAATCCTGTACCAATAGTAGAAAAAATATGAAATTTCAAAAGAGAGACATTCGCTTTCTCGCAGATGTCAATCAGATTTAAACAATCTTCTCGGTTTTTTTTGTTAACAGTACAAATTACTCGAGTATCGAAACCTCTTTTAGCCAATGTTTGGGTTGTATTCAAGGTGATTGCAAAGGTGCCTTGGCCTCTAATTGCATCATGTGTTAGAGCTGATCCGCCATCTAAGCTGACTTGTACATAAGTAATTTCCGATGGTTCGAGTTGATCAAACTGCTTAATCGTTTGCTTTAATCCATTAGTATTGACAATAACTTTTTCGTAACCCAACGATTTTGCATATCTGCAAATTTCAATGAAATCGGGATGCAATGTGGGCTCTCCTCCCAGAAGACTAAGTTTCCTCCCTCCCATTTTTCGCCAAAACTGAAGGGTAGAAAATACTTTTTCTTTTGGCATTACTATTTTGGTTGCCAACCGTTTTCCCATATAACAATGACCACAATGAAGCTGGCAATGGTGAGTAATATAGAGATAAACGTTTCGAAATCTACCGTATTCTACCTTTTCATTCCGTTCAGGAATTCTTGCATATCCATAGCAGTCTTTTTCTGTAGTTTGTGTCATTTTGGGTGCCGATAATGATTTTATTTGTGGTTTGTTCTGGTTTAATTTGATTATCAGTTATACCGCTCGTAATTGAAAATCGATTCTGCCTGCGTCGGCTTTATCTTCCATTTGAGTCCGCCTCCAGCGCTCAATTTAGTCAAGTTGAGGTGTTTCGGCGCCGGCTTCGCCTGACTCAAACTCAAGAAGCCTCCTTAGCATAATCTGATTTTTGAATCGTGAGCGGTTATTTAGTGTCGAAATCCGATCTTTCTAATTTGGATAATCGATTTCTGCCTGCGTCGGACAGCCATTGAACTTGAGTTCGCCTGCATCGCTTAATGTATTCAAGTTGAGCTGCTCGTAAGCTGGCCTTGCTTGACTCAATTTCAAGGCGCCTCCTTTGCCATATTTCCAATTTTCCTAGTCTTTTGGGTATAGAGGCTGTCTTTAATCATGAGATTGTAATCTTTGTCCAAAGAGAAAACTTTTTGGACTTGCTGTAACGCAATTGTTGAATGAGAAGTTGCATTTGATTGGCCTAAGTCAAAACCATAATCAACATAATAGATTTGCAAAAAGCAAGCAGAACAGCGCAAATCAGACAAGAAATCCAATGGTTGATAGCCGGCACTATCCAAGATTTGCGCTGTTTGTACAATTTTTAACTTCGTCGATAAAGGTAAAGCATCTTTAACTGTTAAAAGATTATGTGGAATATATTCTTCGTAAACAGTTCCTTTATAAACACCAAAAAGACGCGGCGTTGGAATCCCCAAATTCACGAGATTATTTCTTCTTTCGACTAATTCATCTATTCGGGAACTTATGGGGGACATCCCAACATAAGCTTTGAGAATACAGTGTTCTTTTCTTCCACATAATGTTTCGATTCGGGCTTCGCTTATGTAAGTTTCTGCTCCTCCTCTACTCCATTGATTTACATCTTCATATCGTTTAATTTGCTCGCCTTTTTGCAATACTCCTGCTTGTAATAACCATCGTTCTATTGTTTCAAGATGCCCAGTTTCAGGTAAATCGTGAATTGCTTCAAATGATGCCCCATGAGGTAAAAGCAACAATTCAGAAGATGGCATTTCTTAAATCAAGCTAGATTTGGCGAAAAAAAAGCTCATTTCAATGGCTGCATTTTCTGGGCTGTCGGAACCATGCACAACATTCGAATCCAGCGATTCGCCAAATTGTTGCCGAATGGTTCCCTTGGCTGCAGCAGAAGGATTGGTTGCTCCCATTAATGTTCGGACTGCTTTGATCAAAGCTTCTCCTACGAGTCCTTTTTTGCTGCGTAAAATGATGGGAGCAATATTTCCCCTTGTGACATATGCAACTAAATCATTATAAAATGCTTTTCCTCGATGAACTGAATAAAACTCTTCTGCTTGTTTTTGAGATAATTTCATGATTTTTATAGCCAAAATTTCAAAATGATTTTTCTCAAATTCATCAATAACTTTACCTATGCATTGTTTTTCAAAAACGTCCGGTTTGAGAAACACTAGGGTTTTATCTAAAGTTTGTTGTGTCATTTTTTTTCTCTTGATTTATCTTTTATGCTTTTTGGTAGTCCTTAAATAAGGCAGAATTCTGCTCGTCTCGGGTGTTTCGAGAAACTGTTCTTGGCAACGCTTTACTGTTTGCCAGCTTACACTGCGCAAAATTCTAACATTACATTCTGGGCCGCAAAAATTTCGATACAAGTTAATCTTTTGATGTTTTTTGTGCAATGTTTCTGGGAGTTTCTAGAGTTTCAAATTGGCTTGGGAAAAGCCCTTTAGAGTAGGGCAAGGCAAGCTATCTGATAATACGGGAAGCAACGTAAGCTGCCACGCCTCCCAAAGCTATGAAAGAGTCTGCTTCTTTCAAAAATGAGTTCTTCAAAAATCGGGAGTTGGCAGAGGGGCAATCAAGAGTTGGATCTTGTAAGTCCTTTTATTAGACCTCTTTCGAAACTAAAGTTCTGTCGCTTTTTGGGTTCTTTTGAGCCGTTTTTCGACCCAAATTGCAGGGATAATATACGAAGTTGATATTACCCCTGCAATTTGGGTCGAAAAACGGCCAAAATAACCCCCAAAAGCGACGAACCATTAATTTCGAAAGAGGTCTATTGAAGAACCTCTCCTTGAAAGGAGGAGATTCTTCCGCCGCTCAAGGAACCGAAGCAGCTGTAAGCTGCTTTCGCTTGTTAAATAGCTTGCCTTGACTCGCCATGAAGAGGCAGGGATTGTGGCAAGCGATGCGTTCAAGTTGATCTACTCATGAGCCGGGCTTTGCCTGAATCAATCCCAAAAACCGATTTTTCAGGTTCTTTGGGTATATCTCATTTGTTGGGACAGTTTAAACTCAGGCAACTAGTATTTTGAGAAGGATTGAGGATGCCGCAATAAGGACAAATCCAGAGTCCGAGCTGTACTGGGGTTGCAAAAAAGAAACCTGTTTCATCGCAAAGAATGGGGAATTTAACAAGAGGCGGGTATTTCTCTAATGGGATTGCAATTGGAACTTTGATAAAAAACGATTGGCCGTTTTTATTGTAAAGATTTTGTAGCGAAGACTGCTGAATGATCTTTAAACTTTTCGCCATTGAAGGGTCTTGCATGTATTTTTGACTTTTACGAAAACGCGCAATTGCAAAGTATAAAAAAAAGTCTTTTTCAGCGACATCGCTGCGGGCGACCGTTTGAGTTAATCCCCATAAACCTAACCAGAACTCCACAAATGGTTTGAAAAAAATGAGCTTAGCGTGGAGCATCTCAGAATATTCGCTTTTGTATAAGGTTACCAACATTTTTTCGAGCTCGTAAGGATAATCCATCACATTTGCCAGAAACGCAAGGTCATATGCCGGATCGTTTAATCCAGAATATTCCCAGTCAAATAACATTAAACGTCCCTCAAAAAATATAAAATTCCCAGGTACGGGATCGCCGTGGGTAGGGACTTTTTCAAAAACAGAGGAAGAGAGTAATTGTTTTAATATGTCGATATCGTCTTTTACGGCGTAGTATTCTGGGGGAATGTTTAATGCGTTATCGAAAAGAACCTTGGTGATGGAATTGATTCTGCTGGAAATATTGACTTCATTTGAAAACTGCATAGGGCTTTTATGGATATCGCGGAGTAAAGAAACGATTTTCTCAATCATTTCCAGACGATAAAAATCCTCAAATTTCAAATTTTCGACATTTGTGATGTATTTTGTAATTTTGGTGCCTTCTGCGAGATTAAAGTAAAGCGGACCTGTTGGGGTAAACTGAAAATTAAATGCCTCTTGACTGTTTCGATTTTCAGAACTTCGATCGATAAAATGCGAAGTTGCAAAGCCTGGAATACGAATCACATATTGATCGCCATTGCTTTCTGAGATCAAATAATTTTCATTCGTCATTCCGGGAAGTTTTTGAATGGTTGCTGATGTCAATGACCTATTCAAGTAAGTTTGCAGAGTTGATATGGCACCTTGTTCAGTGGCCCATGAAGAATTAGCTAACATGATGACAATTAACCTAACGATCCATGACAAAATAAAATGAAACTTTTGACCGCGAAATCGTCGATTATAGGTGCTTTGCCAAAGCCGAAAAACCGATTTCTCAGATTCTTTGGGTATAGCTTGAATTAACGCGAAATCTTTCATTTTATTTTGTCACGGATTGATTTTAATACCTAAAAGACACCCTTGAAGAATTGATTCTAAGTTTTTGAGGACGTCTCTCAGCGAGAGTTTTGGGTATACTACAGAAACGATGTTTTATGATCGAGAGAAATCAAAAATTCTATTGAATGTACTGAAATTGCCTGAACTGTTGTGGTCTTCGATGATGCCAAAGGCAATTTTTTTGAACCTTCCATTAAATTCCGGCTCATCAAAAATTTCGCGATAGAGCGACGCCATCACTTTTGGATCGTTGCGGAATGCTCCGCATCCGAAAGCGCTTAACACTAATGAATCGTGGCCATTGAGCAGTGCAGCGCGAAGCATCGTGCGGATCTTTTCTTTGCTATTTCGGAGATAAGTCAAGTCATCGATGGGGCGGTCGGAACTGCCATGGGCCGTGTTGCAATCATAGGCAGCGCAGGCAAATACAGCGGCAGTGAAAGGCTTGTCGAGAAAAGTGTATCCATCAACAGGATCGGCGCGGAAAAACTGCACGCCTGGAATATAGATTCCGCCTAAATCGGGGATCGGATATTGCTGCTGTTCTTCGAGCATCAACAATGCCCGCATCAGGTTGGATTGCCTGCAGAGGATTTCTTCCTGCGCATTCGCTCCGGTTCGCACGCCGCCTCCGGCCGAATAGCGATTGGCCATATCCAATACGAGGGGGTTCAGTCCTTCATTGATCAGCTTTTCGGTCATTCGAAGCGTAGAGAGATTTTCAACTGTAATTTGTGTTTGGTGTGGATGTCTGGATAGACCGAGAGAAGGAATCGCTGAATAGATCCGCGAATCATTTCCCATCAAGGCTTGCAAGGCGGCACCCAAATAAACTGTTTTGCCATTCGAGGTTTGATATCCACCGCGACTATATGTTTCGACAGTTTGCCTGAAGATTTTCACATTTTCATCCCGGCTGTATCTTTTCAGCGCGTGTGGAGCAAGGTGGATCTCGTGTTTAGACAGTGGTTGTGGGGAGGTTTTCGGCTGGCTGGTTCCTATCCAACTTTTTGCATATTGCGCCGCTTTCCAAACCGTATTGCAGCAGTAAGAAATGGGGGCGGGCGTATATGTTTTAAAAAAAAATGTGATGGAATTCATGTTATGTTCCTGCTTCAATTTTTTTAAGTTCTATCGCAACGACGCCGTATTGCTTTTCATTTTCAATAAATCGTGGAAACTGATGATACATTTTGACGCCCGATTCGATATCCGAAAGATTGGGAAGAACGCGTTCAATCGTTTCTTTTTCAAGCATCTGTCGAAAGGAAACGTATTTTCGCAAAGCGGTAATCTCGCAAAGAACCCATTTTTGATGATTATATAATTTAATATTATCGCCCACCTTCATCCGTTGAAACATGGCCGAATCCGTTCTGCCTTCGATTGTTTTTGTCCCGTCGATAATACGATCGAGAAATGGATAGGGGTGATTGCGTATAGTTAGTTCGTGGGTGTGCTTCATGGGCATTTGCCTAAATTCAATGCTTTAACTACATAAGCTTCCAATTCAGCCGGTGTAGAGATTTTCTTGATCATCAAGAAAGTATGCTGCTCGGTTTGATTGCCGATTGTCTTCTCCGCTAAAAGCGAGACATTTTGGAATTTGAGCAGTGTAATATGCTCTGCGGAGGCAAGCACTCGGATGCGCGTGAGATGGTATAGCCAAAGAACTGGCTCCGGCGGGGGGCCAAAGCGATCTTTCAGTTCTTCCAGGAGCTCCTCGATATCGGCAAGTGTCATCGCCTCGCCGAGGCGATAGTAAAGTTCCATGCGGAGCGATACTTCGGCAATATAATCTTCCGGAATGCGCGCATCGTACGAACATTCGATTTTAGTCTCGTTGAAGGTAATCGGCGCTTTTTTCTTGAGGGCGTCGATCGCACGCTTGAGAAGTTTGCAGTAGAGATGGAAGCCGATCGCAGAAATTTGTCCCGACTGCTGAACGCCTAGTATATCTCCCGCGCCGCGGATTTCTAAATCGCGCATGGCGATTCTCATCCCGCCGCCATAGCCGCCCGCTTCGACCAGTGCATTGAGACGCTTGCGCGATGGTTCGGGAAGCGTTGTATTTTTGGGAATCAAAAAATAGGCGTAAGCGGTTCGGTTCCACCGGCCGACGCGGCCACGAAGCTGATAGAGATCGGCTAGGCCGTAGGTATCGGCGCGATCGATGATGATCGTATTGGCATTTGGAATATCGACGCCATTTTCGACAATCGTCGTCGCAAAGAGAAGTTCGATTTCGCCTTTTTGGAATCGGTGGAAAACGGGATCGATATCCTCAGAATCCATTTGCCCGTGCACAACGCCGATTCGAGCCGACGGAACGAGTTTTCCGATCGCTTCCGCGCGCTGAAATATCGTTTCGACGCGGTTATGGATGAAGAACGCCTGTCCGCCGCGGGCAAATTCGCGCATCAATGCGTTTTGGATCAGCTCGAGCTCGGTCTCGGCGATGATCGATTTGACGGGAAGGCGGTCTTGCGGAGGCGTATTGATGACCGACATATCTCGGGCATGCACTAATGACATATATAAAGTGCGAGGGATGGGAGTCGCCGATAGCGTCAAACAATCAACGCCCGCTTTCAAACGCTTCAGATGTTCTTTGGCACGGACGCCGAATCGCTGCTCTTCGTCGACAATCAGCAATCCAAGATCTTTAAATTTCACATCTTTTGATAAAAGCCTGTGCGTGCCAACCAAAATATCAAGCGTCCCCTCAGCCGTTTTTTCGAGGACTTGCCGATTTTGCTTGGCTGTGCAAAACCGGGAGGCAACGCCGACTTGAACGGGAAAGCCCTTCATGCGCTGGCTAAACGTTTCAAAATGCTGCATGGCGAGAACTGTTGTCGGAACAAGGACGGCGACCTGTTTATGGCCATCGACGACGGCTTTGAAAGCCGCTCGCATAGCTACTTCCGTCTTGCCGTAGCCCACGTCGCCGCAGATCAGCCGGTCCATGGGCTTGTCAGATACCATGTCTGCTTTGATTGCTGCGATTGCATTCAGCTGATCGCTCGTTTCGCTATACGGGAAGTCGTGGGCAAATTGATTCACCATTTCGGAATCTTCAGGATATCGAAAACCGCCATGCACAGCTCGTTCGGCATAGAGCTGTAGTAAATCGTTTGCATAGCCCATGATCTGCTGCTGGGCGCTGATGCGCGTATTTTGCCATCGTTTGCTGCCGAGCTGGCTCAGCGTTGGAATCTCTTCATGGGAACCGATATAGCGCGAAACGAGATAAGATTGATTCAATGGAACGAACAGCTTGCTCTCGTTTGCATAGGCGATGACGAGAAATTCGGTTTCCTGTCCGAGGTGGTTGGCGTGTTTTTCCATGCCGAGATAACGCCCGATTCCACTATGAAAATGCACGACCATGTCTCCAGGCGCCAGATGATGAAACTCTGCAGCAGGGGTATGGGAAGTGCTGCGCCATTTTTGCCGGCGGATCGATGTGCGTCCCGTGATCTCTGCATTAGGAATAATGGCCAATGGCAAATCGTTGATTACAAAACCGGACGTCAGGTGTCCCTTTTGAAAATGGATCTCAGGAGATAGAGCAATGGAATGAGCTTGCAGCTGGCGCTTAATTTCCTGTTCTTCGGTGTCATTGATGCAGAAAAAAAACGTTGGAGTATTGATTTTCTGAGGAAGGTGGCCGATAAAATCTTTTTCTTCGGTTTCATCGAAACCGAAAAACAGGCGCGGCGCGGTGAATGGGTGGAACCAGCGCTCAGCTTCAAAAGAATGGTCGAATGCCTCGAAGGATACTTGCTGCAGATGTTTTGTTCTGTCTTTATTTTTGCGCACGGCCGATAGATTTTCGATCGATTCGGGAGATCCGAAAAGCTGCTGCTCTCCTTTCAATCGATGAATCAAATCATCGAGAGAATAAAAAAAGGCGGATTTGGCGCCGGGCATATTTTTGATCGCGACATAGGTGTCTTCAATGGCGACGATATCGTCCCAGAAAATCAAAAACCCTTCTCCCAGATAATCGGTAATGGGGCAAAGCCTTGATGCTTTGCGAAGCAACGCAAGCTCATCGGCCGGAGAAATGAATACTTCTTCAGCATGGCCGATCGATTTTTGTCCGATGGGATCGAAGGTGCGGATCTCTTCAATCTCATCTCCCCAGAATTCGATGCGGAATGGATCGGGGGATGCAACCGGGAAAATGTCAAGGATGCCTCCGCGCACGGCAAACTCGCCTTTGTCCGAGACAACAGGAGTTTGCTTATAGCCGAGATCTTGGAGTGTTTGGGCGATCGTGCCGAATTCGATTTTTGTCTTTTTTTTCCAGGTTGCCAGGAGAGGGGCTAATAGATCTTTCGGAAGCGTTTTTTGAAGCAGCGATTGCAAAGGGCAGAGACAAATGGCGCCGTCTTTATGCTGCGTTAACGATCGGAGCGCCTCGAATCGCTTGCCGATGATATCAGGGCTGGGAGGAATCTCTTCTCCGGGCAGAGTTTCCCATGCCGGATATTCGATGGCCATCCCGGGAGCCAGCGTCTCCAGATTCTCGAAAAACCGATCCTCGCGGGTACCGCCAGTGAGAAGCAGGACATTTTTTCCCGTAGTTTTGGCGCAATAGACCGCAAGAAGAGCTTTTGGAACATCCCACAAAGCCTCAAATAGGAGAGATTCCCCGCTTTTTAAAGCGCTTTGCAGCGCTAAAAATGCAGGGCTTTGATCAAGAAAATCGAGCTTCATGCGAGTCGGCCCAGCACCTGCTTGATATGAGCCATTGCTTTCGGCAGTCCATGCGGATCTTTGCCGCCTGCTTGGGCCAGATTGGATTTTCCTCCGCCTCCCCCTTGAATCATCGGCGCGGCTTCCTTAATAAGGGCGCCTGCATTGACATGCGCAAGATCGGGACTCGATTGAATCAAGAGTTGGCATTTTTCACCGCAGACAGCGCCGAGTATGACTACGCCTGATTTGAGCTGATCGATCAATTCTTGGGCGAGAAGCGGCAGATCCTCTGCGCCGACATTGACTATGCTTGCGATGACTGCAATTTTGCCGGCTTTCTCCTGATTGATCAACAACCTGGCGGCCATTTCTTTGAGCTGGCATTTGCGCAAAGTTTTGATCTCTTGGCTGAGCAGTTTGTTTTCTTCGAGTGATAGATGGAGCTTTTCCATGCAGCTTCCAACAGGGGCTTTTAAGAGAGCGGCAATTTGGAGAAGCAAATCTTCTTCCTGCTGAACCATCTCTTCTGCTTGCTGTCCGGTAACCGCTTCGATCCTGCGAACGCCTGCAGCGATGCTGCTTTCTTTGACGACTTTAAACAATCCAATCGTCCCTACGCGGCTGGTATGAGTACCCCCGCATAGCTCCTTGCTATAATCGATGTCGACCAAGCGGACTTTCTCGCCATATTTTTCTCCGAAAAATTGCTTGATCTCAGGGTGTTTTTGAACTTCTTCGTAAGCCATCTCATGCACATTGACCGGCAAATCTTCGCGGATCTTGTCGTTTACCAGATTTTCTATCTGGCGCAACTCTTCGTGGGTTAACTGTTTATGATGACTAAAATCGAACCGCAAATGCTTTTCATCAACGAGAGATCCCGCTTGTTTGATTTGCAAGCCCGCTACTTGCTGCAATGCCCAATGGAGCAGGTGGGTGGCTGTATGGTTGTTTTGGATCTTTTTGCGCCGCTCAGCGTCAATGGCAGCATTAACCTTCTCGCTTTTTTTGAACGAACCTTTGACGGCTCGGCCCATATGGGCGATCACACCCGGAAATGGGGAAATGCAATCTTCGACCAGGAATTGATAGCCGCTTTTTGAAATGAGACCCGTGTCGCCGATTTGTCCCCCCATCTCAGCATAAAACGGCGTGCGATCCAATATGAGCATCGCTTCGTCTCCTTCTGAAATTTCGTCGACGAAATGGCTGCCCATAACGATTCCGACAATCGATGCTTCGGAGTTTGTCTTTTGGTAGCCCTCGAAAATAACGGGGCGGTGGGTACGCATAAAATCGCTGAAGAAATTCTGATCGAACTGCTGGGCCTGAACCTTCCGGCTCTTTCGCGAGCGCTCCCGCGCTTCCTCTTCCAGCTTTTCGAAGCGAGGCAGATCAACATCGAGGCCTTCGTCTTTGGCGATCAACAGGATCTCTTCAAGAGGAAAACCGTACGTATCTTTGAGTTTGAATGCATCGTCGCCAACGATTGTTTTTGCGGCGCGCGATCGATCGATGACCTGGCCGAGCAGTTCGCCGCCGCGCTGAAGAGTGCGCAGAAAACTTTCTTCTTCCAAAGTGAGAATCTCGGCGATCCGCGATTGCGATTGGCCAAGTTCGGGAAAATCTTCACCCATTACTTGCACAAGGCGTGGAAGAACGTTAGCGAGGAAGGGGCGATTTAACCCGAGCATGCGCCCATATCGCACGGCGCGCCTTAAGATTTTGCGCAAGACATACCCGCGCTCCGTATTGCTTGGCTGAGCGCCATCGGCGATGGCAAAAGACAGGCTGCGGATATGGTCGGCGATGACATGGAAAGCGGGGGCTTGCAGACGGTTTTGTTCGTCGTATTTGATATGGCTGATCTCTTCGACAGCAGCAATGAGGGAGCGTAAAATGTCAGTTAAAAAGACATTGTCGACATTCATGCGCAGGGAGGCTACGCGCTCAAGCCCCGAACCGGTATCGATCGATTTTTTGGGAAGCGGCTCCAGTTTCCCGGAGGCGTCGCGGTTGAATTGCATAAACACGAGGTTCCAGAATTCCAGATAGCGCTCTCCCGATAAATCATCGTAAGGAGTCTCGGCTGATCCATATTTTTCGCCGCGATCATACAATAGCTCTGAACAAGGACCGCATGGTCCTACATCGCCCATTGCCCAGAAATTATCTTTTTCTCCCAAGCGGACGATCCGTTTGGCGGATATATGCTTTTCCCATAAAGCGAACGCTTCATCGTCGTCTTTGTAAACGGAAACCCAGATCTTGTTTGGATCAAATCCGAATACATGAGTGGAAACGTCCCAAGCAAATGCGATCGCCTCTTTCTTGAAATAGTCGCCGAATGAAAAATTGCCCAGCATTTCGAAAAATGTCAGGTGTCGCGAGGTATGGCCGGTATTGTCGATGTCTTTTACGCGAATGCATTTTTGGGTTGTCGTTGCGCGAGTGTAGGAACGCTTCGACTTACCCAAAAAAATGTCTTTGAATTGATTCATCCCGGCGTTGGCAAAAAGCAGTGTCGGGTCGTCGTGGGGAACGACGGAAGAAGAGGGGACAATTGTATGCCCTTGTGATTTAAAATATTGAAGAAACTGTCGTCGGATTTCTTGTGAAAGCATAATATCCTGAAAAATCAAAGCATTGAGGTTATGCCATTTCCTTTTTCTTCGGTAGAGATTTTCTGCTTGCAGGGATAGGCTCTGAGCTACCAAAATAAAGTTTTTGATTTAACGAATAGGATTGAGTTTTATGGACGACCATTTAAAAAAACAGCTCAGTAAAATCGCCAATGCCATCCGAACTCTTGCGATGGATGCCGTGCAAAAAGCTGATTCGGGGCATCCGGGCATGCCGATGGGCTGCGCTGAGCTTGGCGCTTTTCTCTATGGAGTTCTGTTGCGCCATAATTCAAAGAATCCCAAATGGCTCAACCGCGACAGGGTCGTTCTATCGGCCGGCCATGGTTCGATGTGGCTTTATTCCTGTCTTCATTTTGCCGGATTTAAAGTGTCCATGGATGACATTAAGCAGTTCCGCCAGCTCCATTCGATTACGCCGGGCCATCCCGAATATGGCATGACTCCCGGTGTAGAATGTACTACGGGGCCATTGGGCCAGGGCGTGGGAAATGCCGTCGGCATGGCATTGGGACTGAAAATTTTGGGGGAGAAGTTCAATCGAGATGATGCCCCTTTATTCAATTCGAAAGTTTATTGCATCGCGGGCGATGGCTGCATCATGGAAGGAATCTCTTCTGAAGCATCGTCTCTAGCCGGCCATTTGAAGATCAACAATCTGGTTCTGATTTACGATGCTAATCAGATTTGCCTCGACGGGCCGATTTCCGAATGTCTCTCGGAAGATACGAAGATGCGATATCGCGCTTACGGTTGGGATGTATATGAACTCGATGGTTATGATTTCGATGCAATGGAAACGCTTTTTTCCAACATTCGCAAGAAACAGGATAAGCCTGTTTTGATCGTAATGCGCACTGTAATTGGAAAGGGCTCGCCCCATAAAGCGGGATCATCGAAAGCCCACGGCTCTCCGCTGGGACCGGAAGAAGTATTGGCTGTCAAAGAAGCGCTCGGTCTTCCGACTGAGGAATTTTATGTTCCCCAGGCGGTGTATAGTTTTTTTGAGCAAAAAATAGCCAAAGATGCGCAGCTGGAAGCGCAATGGAATGAACTCTATCGCAAATGGGCTGACAATTACCCCGATCTAGCGAGCGAATTCGAAGCAATGCAAGACCATGATTTGCCCGATAATTTGGAAGATACTTTAAATCGCATTGCAATCAAAGCCCCCATTGCAGGAAGGTCGGCTTCTCAGGAATGCTTGAATGTTCTGGGCAATCTTTTGCCTCAGCTGATTGGCGGATCTGCCGACTTGTCGTGTTCCGATCTGACAATGATGAAAGCTTTTCCCATTATTACCCCGGGTCATTTTGCAGGCCGCAATATTAAATACGGCGTTCGTGAATTTGCGATGGGAACTATCACGAACGGCCTTTATTTGACTGGCATGATGACGCCCTTTTGCGGAACATTTTTCACGTTTAGCGATTATATGAGGAATTCGATTCGTCTTGCAGCTCTGTCGCATTATCGGGTGATTTACCAATTTACGCACGATTCGATATTTTTGGGCGAAGACGGCCCCACCCACCAGTCAATCGAGCAGCTTGCTTCTCTAAGGGCGATGCCGAATTTGCAAGTGATCCGCCCCGCCGATTCCCATGAAGTGCGAATGGCCTGGTTGGCTGCGCTCCAATACGATGGCCCGACAGCGATTGTTCTTTCCAGACAGAAATTGCCGGACTTGGCTGCGACAAAAGTTCCCTATCAGCAGGGAATGGCCCGCGGCGCTTATATTGTAAAAAAAGAAAAGAAAAAACCTGACTTTACCCTCTTTTCCACCGGTTCAGAGCTTAGTCTTGCGATGGATGTTGCTGAACGGTTGGAAAAAATCGGCAAAGATGTCCGTGTGGTCTCATTTCCTTGCTGGAAGATCTTCGAAGAACAAGACGATGAGTATCAAGAATCGATCGTCGGCGGAGACATCGGCGTTCGCGTAGCTATCGAGGCGGCGGTTGATTTTGGGTGGCACAAGTATATTGGCCGCGACGGCATTCCAATTTGCATGGAGGGGTTTGGCGAATCTGCACCGGCAGCTGATTTGGCACAAAATTTTGGCTTCACTACCGATGCCATTGTCGAACGGCTTCTCTCTCACGATTAAAGCGAGAAAAGAATAAAGATCACGTTTTGGAAGAGCATTAGATTTCTAGAACTTTGAGCCGCCTATTTCATGGCGGCGCATTAACTTGCTTGTCGAGGGCTTGACGCCTTCCGCATACCCATGGGGCTGCAACGCGGTCTCCTTCGAGGGTCCTCTCGCGTTGCAGAAGGATGCTAATTTGGAAGGGACTTGCACTGGAAGGTTTTAAGGAGCTTTTCATTTTGATCCGATTCCATTATATGAACTCTTATGGAGTTTACAGGCTGGGATTTACCAATTGCCGATCTGTTCGAACAATTGAAAAGCGCCCCGCAAGGGCTGTCTTCTGCGGAAGCGCGTTCGCGTTTGGGAATTTGGGGATCTAATACTCTTAAACCGCCATCGCGGGGCAAGGGAATCCGTCTCTTTCTTTTTCAGTTCAAAAGCCCGCTTATTCTTCTGCTTATTTTTGCTGCGACTCTTTCTTTTTTACTTGGCGCTCATACAGACGCCACGATCATTCTCATCATTGTTTTTCTGAGCGGATTGATCGGTTTTTTTCAGGAGCGCGGCGCTATTACATCCCTTGAACGCCTCATGCAGATCGTCGCAGCCAAAGCCGCTGTGTGGCGGGATGGCGTTTTACAAAAGATATTGAGCGAAGAGATTGTTCCTGGCGATGTTATCGAATTGAAAGCCGGCGATATCGTTCCTGCCGACTGTATTTTAATCGAATCCAGCTATCTATTCGTCAATGAGGCGACGCTCACCGGCGAAAGCTGCCCGGTCGAAAAAAAATTGGAGAGCGCTTCGGACGTTTCTCTTTTGAAGCGTACAAATGCCCTATTTATGGGAAGCACTGTCGCCAGCGGAAACGGCAAGGCGCTTGTCGCTGCTACTGCTTGGCAGACTCAATATGGCGGCATTGCGCAAAAGATTCGGTTCCGCCCCCCTGAAACGGCCTTTGAGGTGGGCGTGCGCAAATTTGGTTATCTGCTCCTCGAAGTGACCATGGTTCTTGTTTTTGCTATCTTTGCGTTCAATATTTTTTTTGATCGTCCCGTTCTCGAATCATTTCTATTTTCTGTCGCGCTTGCGGTAGGACTCACACCTCAGCTTCTTCCGGCCATTATCAGCGTCAATCTTTCTCATGGCGCAAGGAGAATGGCGAAAAAAAAGGTTGTGATCAAACGGCTTCCGTCGATTGAAAACTTTGGCCAAATGGATGTTCTTTGCGCCGATAAAACGGGCACGATCACATATGGGACGATCGAGTTGTCGGGATCGATCGGATGCGGCGGCCAAGAGAGTAAAAAAGCGGCAGCATATGGTGCGTTGAATGCCTTTTTTCAGCGCGGATACGAAAATCCCATGGATGCTGCGATATTAAAAAAAGTCGCGGTCGAAACCGGATGGGAAAAAATCGATGAAAAGCCATACGATTTCATTCGCAAACGATTGGTGGTTTTACTCAAACAAGGCGATCGATGCATAGCTGTTGCCAAGGGCGCTGTAAAGCAGATTTTGTCTATTTGCACGACTGCTGAACGCGATGATGGTGCTGTGGTTCCTTTAGATCAGGAAATAGTCGGCATTATAAAAGTCTATGAAGAGGAGAGCAAACGTGGAAACCGCCTTCTGGCCGTAGCGATCTCCCATAAAGACAAACTGGATCGGGAAGAAGAGTTTACTTTTGTCGGATTTCTCCGTTTTCTCGATCCCATAAAACCCGATATCGCCCAAGTCGTTGGCGAGCTGAAAAACCGGGGAGTGCGATTAAAGATCATCACCGGAGATAATCAGCTTGTGGCGCTGGAAGTGTCAAGCCACATCGGCATGAATCACGCTCATCTCGTTACGGGCGCCGAGCTGTCGCGCACGAGCGATGAAGCTCTGCTTCGTCTGGTGAGAGAAAAAAACGTTTTTGCTGAAATCGAACCCAATCAGAAAGAAAGAATCATTCTCGCTTTAAGAAAAAGCGGACATATCGTCGGATTTTTGGGCGATGGCATCAACGATGTATCCGCTTTGCATAGCGCTGACGTTGGCATCGCTGTTGAAGGCGGAGCTGCTGCCGCTAAGGAAGCTGCAGATATCGTGCTTTTAGAAAAAGACCTCACGGTGCTTCGAGAAGGAGTCGAAGAAGGACGCCATACATTTGCCAATACAATTAAATATGTCTACATGGCAACCAGTGCGAATTTCGGCAATATGTTCAGTATGGCGGGAACATCGCTTTTTCTTTCGTTTTTGCCGCTATTGCCAAAGCAGGTGCTCTTGACGAATTTGCTGACAGATTTTCCTGAAATGGCGATTGCATCGGATCATGTCGATGCCGAAATTGTTCGGCGACCGCTGAAATGGGATTTGCCATATATCCGCCGCTTCATGGTGGTTTTTGGATTAATCAGCTCGATTTTCGATTACATGACCTTTGGCATTTTGTTATTTTGGATGCATGCATCCCAAGAAGTTTTTCGTTCGGGGTGGTTTGTCGAATCGGTTGCATCCGCTGCTTTGATCGCGCTGGTCATTCGCACCCATCGCTGGACATTTCAATCTAAACCCAGCAAATTGTTAGTTGCAGCTGTTTTTGGCATCATTTTCGCTGCCTTCATCTTGCCCGCAACTCGTTTAGGGGCTTTATTCGGATTTGTTCCTTTACCGATAACTTTTTATGCAGCTGTGGGGGGGATTGTTGCCATTTATGTGGCTTTTGTTGAGGTAGCCAAGCGGCTCTTTTTTTCTCATTACGCATCTGAATGAAAGTTCGCAACTACTTAATAGCACGTTGTTTGCGTGTTTATATTAGTAACACGAAACGTTTTAGTTTAAATTAATTAAAAAATTATGTTATAATCTTAATAAGGTAACTAAAAAATGGAGTGTATTATGTCTTTTGTTGTGAATTTCATGGCTGCGGCTGCAGCAGATATAGCGGAAAGCGCGATTAACGAACCGATTAAAACGGCCGTAACGGTTGCTGGCGGATATTTAATTTCGAAAGTTGTTCCTTATGTTTCTGACGTATGTTCGCGTTTTATGAAACAGCGTGCAGAGCTTCGTCGTCAGCAAGATCCGGCGTTAAGAGATCATCAGTACGATCTTCGGCTGCAAGTTAATTATGAACTAACTGATGCATGCGTAAATAAGGGCATTATTGGCTTTCGTGAAGCAAATCCGTTAATTAGACATGATGAAGAGATAGCCCGCATTCATAGAGTTTGGCGAGAAGCCGGCCTCTAAAATTCTTACAGATTTTCCATTGAAGAAGTTTCAATGGAAAATCTGCTTCTTATAGTGCAGGAATCAGATTCCCGCCTGCATGGAACGCCACTGATAAATGTAAATTCTCTGTCATTTCTTGGATGATTCCGCAACAGACGCCTATGGTAAATTTATGCCCAAGATATAGCGCTGAATTGTAAGGATATTCAGGCGCGGCGGCGTGAACAAGCGCAAAGAGGGCGGCGCTGGAGGCAATTCGCGCGGCTGCGGCTAACATATTGTTTGCCAGCGATTCTTTTGCCGGGAAAAATCTGTGCAAGAAGGCGTGCGGGATTTTTTTGAGAAGCTTTTCTTGTAATAAATCGCGAAACAAAAATTCTTCAACGAATGGAATGGTTACCGCTAGCGCACAGAAACGTCCGAATGGTTGGTTGATCGAGGTGTTAATTGATCGGAACCCTTTTACCAATTGATAAACACGGCCGGGCAGATTCAATTGAAAGTCGGGTGCTTTGGTATAAAATGTCTGAAAAAAGCATTCCAGGGCGATTCCGGCGAAAAAATACTTTTTGATGTTTGAATAAGCGCCGATTTCGGTTTTGCGATGTTCAAGCGGCTGAATTGACATAACTTCCTTTAAATTTGATATTAGACATTAATAATGTCTGCCAATTGGTTTGGTGTTTGTATTATTTTATCACAAAAACCAATTAAATTTATGTTTAAATTTTTTTATTTACATTGATTCATCTTGACTGATTTTATAAGAATGGTTTAAGATTATTTTTAATTTTTTCATGGATTGGATTTGGTTTTCTATGGCTGTAAATGCTGTTGGTAAGCAAGCAGATTTAGTAGAGTCATCTTTTTGTGAAACGCGTTCCAGGTTATCAGACACTGCTGTTATTTTCGGAGCTCTGGGTGCGATTGCCGGTTTTTCTTATTATTTTGGGACGTGGGGAGCCGTTGGAGCCTGTGCAACATGTGGAGCAACGTATTTAATTCACAGTTATTTTTGTCAAACATCTCAATGGCCCCAAAGTCAAATCGACGCAAAAACTGCCGCTGTCGCTGCTCCCGTTTTGCAGTCAGGATCGTCCTTAGCGCAATTGCCCAGCAAAGCGTCCAGACCTCTTTCATTGCCATCTGTAAGTCAATCAGTAGCTCCTCCGTATTTTTCAAAGCCGCTGACATTGCCGCCTTCTGCCCAGATGAGTCCGCTAGCGAAGCCGGTATCCAATGGGGCGTGGATCAAACAAAAAATGCAGCAGTTCAGCTGTAGCGGGGCTATCTATTTTTACGATCATACAAACCCCGCCACCGAATGGCTGGGGAATTTTTATGAAATTCCTATTCAATTCAATGGTTTGACATTCAGAAACGCTGAAGCTGCTTTTCAGGCGCAGAAATTTATCCACAGCCCTCAATTTATGAAGCAATTCACCACTCTTTCCGGAGAGCAGGCTTTTCAGCTAGCCCGGGACTGTCGCACATTCGTTCGGCCTGATTGGATGCAGGTCAATGTACAGACAATGAGAAGTGTTTTGCACGCTAAAACGATTCAGCATTCTGAAATTGCCGAGTGGCTCAAAGCTACTGGAACGGCCCGTCTTGTCGAACATAATCCTATCAAAGGCAGGGATGCTTTTTGGAGTGACGATTTTGACGGTTCCGGACAGAATATGCTCGGTCAGTTATGGATGTCGGAGCGATCTTTTTTATACGGCTCGTGATGGAAATCTGATTTTGCAACTGGCTCTTTGTATTTCATGTTTTAAATTTTTTTGTCGATTTTATAAAATTGCGGTTTTTTTGTTATAATACAATAAAAAGCGCAAGGATCTTGTGTCTGTAAACTTATTTTGTGATTTACCTGATTCTGTTGATTATAAAAAAATCCAAGAGAGGTTGGCTTCGCACATTGGTTTAGAGCAATGCTGTCAGGAAGTCTTTCGAGAGAAAATAGGCATATCCAACGAAGCCCTGTTTCAAAAAATTTGGTATCAAGCAGTAAATACGGAGCATATCCGTTTTAATTCAGCCATTCCGCTAGATAGGCTCATCTCTAAAATTGACGCTGCTATTCGCAAAACATTTTTATATCATGGCAAAGGCGTCGATTTTTCCATTGATAGCGTTGCTGATCCAGCGACTTTTATCAAATATCTCTTGGGAAAAGGAACATTTCCCGTCGAGTTTATTAATCGATTGAATTTGAAAGCAGTTCTAATTCGAAAGAATCCCGAGCTGCTCAAAAAAATGCGCGATGTGTTGCGTCAGGTATTGCTCAACTGTTCACAGCAAGTGCCTAAACCTAATTCACCGGAAGAATTGGTTTTCCAAACTTTTATCGGAAATGTCATCGCATTGCTTCCCTATAGTTATCCAGAAAAGGGAGAAGAGTATGTCATTCCCATGCGGATCGATGGAAAATGGAAGACGTGCACTTATCAAATCGATCAGCGCATTGATTTGACGTATCAATGGTTTTCTACGCCCATTGTTGCATACGGCCTGCTCTCAAAAGACGGTCCTCCGCTGTTAACCTTTTTGGGAACTTCGTATCCGACAGGAAGCGGCTGCCTGGCCACCCTTCTTGCCGACTTTACTCCCGGTTATTCCGTTGGACTGGCGCCTTATTTGCAGGGAAAGAAGCGGATCGCTGATTGGCTGCAAGATAAGAACTCTGTTCATCTATTCGGTTTGAGCTTAGGCGGATCGTTGACGCTTCATGTGGCTCGCAACTACCCAGAAAAAATTGGCCAGGTCGATGCTTATAATCCTGCGGGTCTCTATCCCTGGGACTGGAAAGGGAAAGAAGGGCGTTTGCCGACGGTAAACGTCTATTATCAAAACAATGATCTGGTTGCGACTATGGGATTTTTTCCCGACAGTCCAAATGTTTCAATCTATCGTATTATCGGCCAAAAATCTGAAAATTTTATCCAGGCCCATATGCGCGCTTATTCGGGATCCGATGAGGTCGTAATTGTAAAAAGTTCGCCTGCGTATGAAAATCGTCGCTGCGTTCGAAAAATTCTGACATTCCTTCATTTTCTTCTGGGGTTTATTGTTTTTATTCCTGTGTTGACAGCCTATATTATCTATTGCATTTTGATTCGGCCGTTATACCACGTTCGGTTGAAACATACACATTTGGGCCGCGTGAAAGCTCTCTAGAATCGGCGACCGCAAACGGGTGCAATGGCCACGCACCCGTTTGCGATCGCCGATTCTAGGGGCTTTGAATCAGTCCCTTTTGGGTGCTTTTGAACTGGAAGGGGTATAGACACACTGATTTTTTATCGCCGTTGAATATTCCATTGCCTTTTGCTAAATCTTCATTTTATTCTGGCAAATAAAAAGCGAGATAGCCCTCCATGCCATTTCTGACTGAACAGATGCAATTTTTGTATTTTTTACAGCAATTTCGTAATCCAGCTGTCGATGGTATTTTTCGGATCTTGAATTTTTTTGATACCGACTATTTCATCTGCAGCCTGATTGCCTTTATTTGGGTAGGTTTTTCATGGCGATGGGGGATTCGTCTTGGTTTTTTGATGATTGCATCGGGATGGATTAATACGATAGCCAAGATGGTGTTTGGTCTGCCGCGTCCATTTTTTTTAGATCCGGCTCTCGCGATTGTGCGTGTGCACGACTATGGATTCCCGAGCGGGGGGGCGCAAACAGCAATTCTGTTGGCCTTTCTTTTAATTTATTACTGGAAAAGCCGATGGGCATGGCCTTTAGGGATATTCTATATGCTGCTCATCAGTTTTTCCCGTGTATTTCTTGGCGTTCATTTTCCAATGGATGTTTTGGGAGGCTGGATATTGGGCGCTCTCATTTTCCTGGTATTTATCAAAAATGATCGTCGCATTGAGGATATTCTTTCGCGCCATTCGGCGGCAGCTTGCATTCTGACTGCTGCTGGGGCATTTGCGATCGCAGTGTTATTTCAGGATTATAAAACCGATTTCATCATGGCTTCATTTGGAGTTATGGCGATCGGCGTTTATTTTTCGAGAAAATTTGATTTGTACATGACTCCTCCGCAGGAATGGGTAAAAAAAATTGCTCTGGGTTTATTCGGTGTCGGTTCAGCCTTCGTTTTTTCAGCGCCGATACGTATTTTCATTGCCGATCCATTTTGGGCCCTTATCATTCAAGCGATGGCTTCGAGTCTATGGATCAGCTTGCTCGCTAGTCCCTTTTGCAAAAAGATTTTCTCTATTGAACCTAATACCAATCCCAGGAAATAAATTCATATTTGAGCTGCGTGCAAGCTCGCTCGAATATGAATTTATTTGCTGGGATTGGTATCAAATATAGCGGGCAGAAAAAACGCCCTGTTCAAAAGAGCTTCAAAAGCAATTATTTTTCGGGATCAAAGTACCAAACCGTAATGTGTCGGACTGTTCTGCATCCGCCTTGTAAGCAGTAAAGGGCCTAAAAAGGAAATGGGTGCAAGCAAACACATGAACAACTCAAGAAGCTTTCTTGGCGTATCCGATATTTGAATCACTCCTGGTATAGAAGCGACACCCTTGAAGAGTCGTTTTCCCTGCGGTCAAACGATAAATAAATTGTTATTTAGATCTGTGCGAAAAAAAAGGCCGCTCGTAGAGAGCGGCCCTGCAATAAGAAGGATTAGAAATCAAAACGTGCTGTAACAGTCAAACCATGCAAATGAAGATCGCCTGCATCAGAAACTGCGCCGGATCCATTTACTATGTTATTCAACTCACGCATCATGTTCTGTCCCCACATTACGTTGAAATCGTATGTGGCGAGAAGATCAAAATGGTAGTTTTGTCTGTCCAAGTAGCTACCCCAGCCCATTCCAACGCTCATATCAGCCATTGGACGAACCGTGTTGTACTCATGGTAACGGATCGACAGGTCAGACACGCCGTCTGCAAATTCGTTGTGGCGAATTTTTGTATATTGCGTGTAAAGCAAGCTGCCAGCTGCATCGCCTTCAAATCGGAAGCCCCAGCCGAGCATCCAGTGAGCTTGCAGACCAGCACGAGCGCCAACTGCCCAGGAATGGGAACGGTTTTTGGAAGCAAAAACGGTTCCTGCATCTCCGATTGCGTTCACAGTGAAATCTTGACGAATCCAAGCGCCGCGCAATCCGCCGAATGGCAGAACGGTCAGCTTGCGTCCTTGGTAAAAGGGACGGCTGAGTACTGCATCGACGATATCGAGATTTGTTCTCCAGGAAGTTCCGATTGAACTTACAACTTCCGCCTCGCCCAACGTATCTATATTTAGCCATGGTGTAACATAGTTAAAAGTAGCTGGTGCGGATTCGTATCCACTATTTGTTTTTTGGTGGAGCCACGTATATTCAACGTAACCAACCCAATTATCATGATCAAAATCGACACCCAAACCAACTTTGAATCCAGGTTTGTAGTCAAAATCTTGAACCAAGACCGTTGATTGCACAGGAATAGAGTCGCCGTTAACTAGGTAAGCATAATCCATAGCATCTTGATCAACATGCCAGTAGATGAAGCTTCCTGTTACAAAGAAATCCCAAGAGCACTGAACATCGATACGGGCAGCCGCATTGTATGCTGCAGGAAATTTATCATTGCAAATTTCATATCCTTGTTCAAAACAACAGGTAGCTGGCATAGCAGCTTTTTGTTGTGCATAAGAAGTAGAACCTACAGCAAGAACTGCTGCTGCTGAGCTGATCAGCTTGGTCAAATTTACATTCATTTTTCTTGTCCTATGTTGGAAGAGCGTACTGAATAAAATACAATCTACGATATGCGTGAATTTTTTGCTATCATTTCTGAAAAAATTTTACATGAAACACTTTTTGTTGATTGGCGTAAGATTCTGTATAAAAGTGGGTTGGGAATGTGTTTCGGAATTTGATTTTTTCTTGAAATTCGGATCGGCTATTAGATTTTATTTCGCTTTTTGCCGAAGCTCGGGAAGTTTGGAGAAGGCATTATTCCCGTTTTTACAGTGCTTTTATTTGACAAAAAAAATGTTTGCTTTCGTTCTAAAATTTATGTCAAGATTATTTTGCATCTTTCCTGCTGGCTGAACAAGATATCCAGGTTATGGATAAATTCGGAAAAAGCGTCTGGCGATCGAGCTAATTGCGTTTTGTGAAAAGAGAAAATTCCTGAACGCATCGCTTGCCACAATCCCGGCCCCTTCAGGGACAGCTCCTTACAGCTGCTTCGGTTCCTTGAGCGGCGGAAGAATCTCCTCCTTTCAGGGAGGAGATTCTTCAATAGATACGGTTATGAAAATGCCTCAATGATATCTCGACAAATATCATCGAGGCACTAATCGTATAAATTTAAGAACTAGAAATCGAAGCGCGCTGTAACTGTCAAGCCGTGCAAATGAAGATCGCCTGCATCAGAAACGCCAATTGATTCATTCACATTGCATAATTCGCGCATCATATTCTGTCCCCACATTACATTGAAATCGTATGTGGCGAGCAGATCGAAATGATAACCTTGCCTGTCGAAATAGCTGCCCCAGCCCATTCCAACGCTCATATCAGCCATTGGACGGACTGTGTTGTAGTCATGAAAGGCGATCGACTGCTGGGACACGTCATTTAAAAATTCGTTATGTCGAATTTTTGTATATTGCGTGTAAAGCAAGCTTGCTGCTGCATCGCCTTCAAACCGGAATCCCCAGCCCAACAGCCAATGAGCTTGCATGCCGGCGCGAGCGCCAACTGCCCAGGAATGAGAATGGTTTTTAGAAGTTAAAACGGCTCCTGTAGGTCTGACAGCATTAACAGTTAAATCCTGACGAATCCAAGCGCCGCGCAATCCGCCAAACGGCAGAACAGTCAGCTTGCGCCCTTGATAAAACGGACGGCTGAGTGTTGCGTCAACAATATCAAGATTCGTGCGCCAGGACGATCCAACTGTACTAATTGTTCCTGACTGAACGAGCCAAGAAGTGAGCCCGTATAGTTCGCCTGCAGGTGCGGTATGATTCCCTGTATTTGTTTTTTGATGGAACCAGGTGTATTCAACAAAGCCGACCCAATTGTCATGATCGAAATTGACGCCCAAACCGACTTTGAAGCCTGGTTTGTAGTCAAAATCTTGGGTCAGGACTGTTGATTGCTCAATTCCTGTTTGCTGACTAAATGGGTAAGCAAGATCCATTGCATCTTGATCGACATGCCAGTAAATAAAGCTTCCTGTCAGGTAAAAATCCCAAGAGCACTGAACATCGATGCGTGCAGGCGCATTATATGCTGCAGGAAATTTGTCGTTGCAAATTTCATAACCCTGTTCGAAGCAGCAGGTAGCCGGCGTTGCAGTTTTGTGTTGTGCATAAGAAGTGGAGCCTACAGCGAGAATTGCCGCTGCTGAGCTGATTAGTTTGGTTAAATGTTCGTTCATTTTTTTGTCCTATGTTTGGAAGAGCTTACTGAATAAAAAGCAATCTACTATGTAAATAAAATTTTTTTCCACTACTTTTGAGGGCCTGGCTCGTTTTATATAAGAAGAAATTTATACTGCGGCCCGGCCCAAATTCATCATTTCAGGCCGGGCGCAGTATAATTTGAGATGCAAAAGATCGGTTCGAGTCGACTCTTATAAAAATGCCTCAAATCAAAGGAATCGAAAAAAAATATTTGGATATTTTCTGGGGTGTTGTTGTTTGTTGTTATTTGTTGTAAGTCATTAATAATAGTGTTTTATTGTTTTATTTTTAAATAATATTGAAATTAATATTTTTATTATTAATAATAAGCCTTGGGGCGGCCTGAGTAAGGCTTGCCTATATATTGCTCGCCAGGCGGAATAGGAGGAAATAATGTCTGACATACAAGATGAAGCTTCGGCTTTTCAGCCCGAAGATAACGCTTCGATGGAGAATAGTCATTTCGACTCGATGGCTGTTTTGCCTCAAAAAGAAGAAAAAACGCCGGTTCATTCTTTAAATGAAATTGAAGAATCACTGGATGGACAGAGTTATTTTTTGGGCGAAGTGCCTCAATCATATCTCGTTGACCCTCAAGCTTTTTTGCCTTTGAATTCAGATCGTCTCGTTGGTTCGTCCAATACCATTGAGGCGCTCATTGGCACTGTAAATTTGCTGATTCAGGAAGAAGTGTCTAAAATTCAAAGTTTTCAGAAAAAAATCAATTTCTGGGAAGATCGGATCGAAAAAAACAAGGCTTCTATCGCATCGTTCGATGCCAAAGTTAAACAGAACAGCATCGATATGGTTTACGATAAGAAAAATCGCGATTATTGGCTCGGACGGGCTGAACAAGTCGCAGTTGATTATTCATATGCCGAAGCTGCCAACCGTTCGGAAGAATGGGCATGGCTGATCAAAAAATATGGCTTGAAGAATAATGATGGATCGCCGATTGACCATGAGCAGGATGCTGTCGAAGAGCTTTGCAATGGCGCTTCGAATAATTTGGTCGGTGAGTACAAAAATGCCGGCAACAAATATGAACAAGTTCGGCATGACCGCGAAATGGAAAACCATCGCCTCATTCATGAAAAGAGCCATCTAAAAGGTATGAATGATACTTTAAAGGGTTATATTTCAGCAACTTATACAAAAGAAATCGAGCCTTTACAAGAAGGCATCATTCTTTTGAAAGAACTGAATGCCAAGCTGCAGTCTTTTAGCCAGGATTCCAAAGCGACTTTTGGCGATTTGAGAGCTTGGGCAGAGCCGTTCATCGGTGAATTTGTCAAAACGAATACACGCGTTCCTCAATCGATTGTTACTGAATTTAGAAACCTCGCATCCATTCCATTACCCGCTCAAAATTCTTAAGGCTTTGCCAAAAGGGCGCTTTCTTCTAAAGAAAGCGCCTTCCACTAATTTTTTTCTCCGGCGAAAAAAAATGAAGAGTTTGCGATGATAGCGCTTTTGAAGAATCTCCTCCTTGAAAGGAAGGGGTTCTTCCGCCGCTCAAGGAACCGAAGCTGCTTTCGCTTGTTAAATAGCTTGTCTGGACATGCCCCTGAAGGGGCTGGGATTGCGGCGAGCAATGCGTTCAATTTCAGGAAATTATGAATAAAGACCAACTTGAGCTCCAATATAGAACCCATCACGAGAGAGGAAAACGCTACGGCTATTTATTTTGCCATGGAGCCAGAGGCCCTTATCTGCAACGATGGATTGGCTCGGGAAAAAAAGTGTTGGATTTGGGATGCCGCGATGGTCTGCTGACGCGTTATTATGCCTCCGGCAATGCTGTGACCGGGGTCGACATTGATCAAAAAGCGCTTGGCTTTGCGCGTGCAAACTTGGGTATCGAGACCATGTGGGTGGATCTGAATAGCGAATGGCCTTTTGAGAAAAATACATTCGATGCCGTTGTGGCTTGCGAAATTATGGAGCATCTTTTTTCGCTTGAAGAATTTTTGACTCATGTTCGCGATTCCTTGCGCCCCCGGGGAGTTTTTATCGGTTCCGTTCCCAACGCATTTCGCATGCGAAACAGGCTGAAGTTTTTGTTGGGCCGCGAGTTCGAAAGCGATCCCACGCATGTGAGGATGTTTTCATTTGACAAACTTGAAAAGATGCTGATGCAACATTTTTCACAAGTCGAGATTGTCCCAATCCAAGGCAAGATATTGCCTTTTCTGAAAGTGTCGCCATCGATGCCGGCTGCTTTAAACCGTCTATTCGCCAAGGATTTGCTTTGGCGCGCCGTCAAATGAATTTTGTGTTTCGCGCATATGATCGAAAGCTTTCGAAAAATGGGCTTGCACCGTTTCTTTAGATGATTCGATTTCCTTGCCATCGAAATTCATGAGAGAGAGCAGTTCGATGTCTTGGGCCGAACGAGAAAGGGGAAAGCGGGCATAAAGTTTCATCTGCCCATCACTTAGAGAAAATTCGTTAGGCGCATTATGGCCGTTATGCTGCACAGTCAGCGCATAGGACCACCGATCTTTAGCAAACAATGATTGCCCATCGAAATAGCTGTCCCATTTGGATTGCCCGGTCAATAGATGAAGCAGAGTGGGAAAAATGTCGATGTGGGTCGACATAATAGAATGAGATTCGGGATGAGAGAGCGGGATTTTGTAGTAGATAGGAATTTTTGTTTGCCAAACGTTCAGGTGGGTTCCATGGAATAACGCTCCATCTTCGTAAAATTCTTCTCCATGATCTCCCGTGAGTACGATCATGGAAGGGTCATAAATGTTTTTTTCCCGGAGCTTGTCAAAACACTCTCCGATCAAATGGTCGATCCAATAGATGGAGTTGCGGTAGCGGTTTTTTAACAGTTCGAGGCTGTCCGATGATTGTCCGATGGAAAAATAATCGACCGATTCAGCTTGAGGCAGAAATGGATGGATGAAATCTTTGGGGGCACTGTATTCAGAATGGGTCGAATCGAGAAATAATATGAAAATCGTGCCTGACGGCTCTTGGGACGCATCTTTTGTCAGCGCTTCGATCGCCAGACGGTCCCGTTCGCATGATTCAAATTTGGCCGAAGAAAATTCTTTGATTGAATCGGCAAGCTTTCGGTCTTTGCCGAAAACGATCTGATCCATATTGAAATAACTCAAATCCGCCCCGGAATAAACACGGATGCGGTAGCCCATTTTTTTCAATATTTGCAAAGGCGCGCTGCCTTTTGTCCAGGAATCGCGGATCTCAGTCCAATAGTACGGATAATCGGAATGAAAAATGGAAAACCATGAAAGATTGGTTGTATTGGCATTGGAAAATGTGGAGTCCGAAGAGATGTTTTCTCTTGCGAACCGCGTAAGATTTGGAGCCGTTTCTGAATTGATGTAATCCTGGCGCAGAGCTTCTGTGACGAATAAAAAGATGTTCGGCCGATCCTGAACGGCAAATGAATTTTGATCGATCGCTTTCTGAACATCGCTTTCAGATCTTGAATGGCGGATTGGCGCGGGAAGCGAGATTTGCTCTGAAGCAGGCGAGAGAAAAGTCGATCCGAGAGGAAGGGTTTTCTTGTACTTGTCGTAAAGAGATCTGGTCAAATAGGGCTTTGCAGCGAAATCGAGTCCGAGCAGGATCATACTTAGCGACGCTACAGCAATAAGGATCTGTTTTTGAGTGAGCAATAGAGGTTTTTTCAAAGATACTTTTTGAGTCAGCCAATAAAATCCGATCCCCAATAGCGGAACAGCAATGATCGATCCAATAATGATTGCGATCATTCCCGAATTGAGGTTGGTGGCTGAAAACACAACCAGGAATTGCTCGATCCCGCACCCTAAAAAGAATTTGAATAAGTAGGAAATGGATGCATCCATGAGTCGGACAAATATGTAGTTTGTGAAATGCGCGAGCAATAGCGCAAACGAAAGGCCGATGTAGAGTTTAAAAACCCACCGGGGCGTCCATCGATGCAGTAGATACCCGAAGAGCATGAAACAAAAAACTTCAAGCAGGGCCTGGCCGAACGCGTAAAGTAAAAAAAATAGTGGGGCGCCCCAAATTGAATCGCCCGTCCGAATATAATGCGAAAACGTTAATCCAAGTAAAAAAACAAAGAGAAAACCAAAAAAAAGGTAATTGATTTGGGATTGTTTTGTTTTCATCTATATATCACTTTACTGGATCGTATTTCTTTTGACAAGCGACATTGACTTTAATGATATATTTTTGTTTTAATTAATACCCAAACAACCTGAATAAGGGTCTGTGAAACAATAAAGTGAACGGTTTGGGTAGCGTGAAAGCTCCGTATAATCGACGACCGCAAGGCTTCGCAAACGGGTACGTATTAATGCAATACGCGCCCGTTTGCGATCGTC
>Ga0153915_10000543_pt1 | contig 35100 bp, 37 predicted proteins | sample Opewatmetagenome_2_FD_107003 | JGI IMG/M metagenome (GOLD analysis project Ga0153915, IMG submission 107003) | Freshwater wetland microbial communities from Ohio, USA - Open water 3 Core 3 Depth 3 metaG | ecosystem: Environmental > Aquatic > Freshwater > Wetlands | place: USA: Ohio, Lake Erie... | reverse complement strand
CGAGGGCAGCGGCCTTGGCCGAAGCGCGCAGGACCTTGCGGCGCTTCTTCCGCGGTCGACGATCCTCGAAGGCTTGGCGGTCAGGGGCAGTAAAGCCGCGGCCGCGAGGAAGGACGTGTCGGCATGGCTGCGCAGGATCGGCTTGACGGAATGACAGAGGCTACAGGATCGAAATCGCGAGAACGAGAACGACGACCGCGAAGATGATCCACGCAAGGACGACATAGGCTTTGCGCGAGGCGCGCGAGTAATCCTCCGGCTTGAACATCAAGCCCTTGAACGCGCCTTTAAGCTTCGGCCAGAGGATCTTGAGATCGATGTGGAAGTCGGGTCGGAACTCGATCTTCATAGGCTTTTCAATACTACGGCAACCGCCGCAGCTCGGCGCTCTTGAGCGCATCCCGAGGAAGAGCTTTTTCTGACTGCATGCAGAGCCTCCTTCGAGGGTCTATTGAACAAGGTACTACCTTAAATCACAGCGCCTGATGACAATCGCCTTTAAACGTGAATTGCGCTTATTAATTCCGTATATTGAAAACTGGCTACATCTATCGGCGGAGAGGGTTCAAGACATCTACCTTCAGGCGAAGAATGCAGGGCAAGTCCCGGGAGCAGGCAGCATGTATTTCGGAATTGTCTACTGCGTGACAAACAACCGTAACGAAATGAAGTATATCGGCGCAACGACAAGGACTCTGGAGTATGTACAACGAAGGTATAACGGCAGGCGAGACAGCTATCGCAACGGACCCATATTCAGGGCCATTCGAGAATTTGGCCCCGAAAATTTCTCAATCAAGAGACTCGGCAGCGCGCATAATAAGCGAGAACTGCAGGAACTCAAATTGAGCTTCATAGAGAATTTCAATACCAGGATCCCGAACGGGTATAACGACCATCTGATCGCTCGAGTTACTCCGACTCCGGTGGTGTGCGTCGAAAAGAGCGTTATCTACGACACGGTCCTGCAAGCGGCAGATTCGGTTTCATGCGACGTGGATTCCGTACTACAGGCGATTCACACTCAAGAAACGCTCGCCGGCTACCATTGGAAGTATATCGAGAGACATCCATAGCGTACGATGTATCAATATAAAGTAAGGAAACGATATCCCCAATCCTTCTGCGTGTACAAGGGCGACGATCGCGACGAGCGAATAAAGCTGAAATTTCCCAAGGCGCTTCTGGATCTTTTTCATGATTACCGTTTCTTCTCTCGCAGAGAGCGTTATCCCTGAAACAGTTTTCATTACCACATAAAAACACTTTCGCTTCCTAAAAAACGTCTATTCGATACCACACAGACAACTGATGAACGCGCCTTGGCTTCGGCCTGAGGATCTTGAGGTCGATACGAAAGTCGGGGCTAACGCGATTTTCATGAGTATCTTCAACAAAGATATCCGCTACGCCTTCGCGACTTGGTATTGATGCCCTAAGGGAATGGTCAGGGAATCGGGCCTGACGCTTCGGGCATGTTCCCGCCGATCAGCCAGCCTCCGTGGCCTCAGACGATACCGGGCTACACTCAAGTTAATCCCGAGACCGGCTTGCATTTGACCGGGACGCCAACGCGAATCGACCTGGAGACCTATTATCTCAAGGTCACGGGAAAGGTAGACCGCCCCCTCAGCTTGAGTTTCGACGACCTTCGCCGCATGCCGCGCCTCAGCTCGCGGCCGACGCTCGTGTGCCAGGGCTTCTTCGAGGATCTTGCGACCTGGGCGGGCGCTTCGCTGTCCGCGGTGCTCGACCGCGCGGGAGTACAGGCCTCAGCCCGCGAGGTCGTGTTCGTCTGCGCCGATAAAAATACACGCAATCCATAACGCTTGCCCAGGCTCGATCTCCCGACGCCTATCTCGCCTACGAGCTGGAAGGCAAAATCATCCCGGTGCTGCAAAGGATTCGCCTATGTCGCCTTCGTCAGCGACGCGCTCTCCAGAAACATCATCGACTGGCTGGCGGCTCGCTCAGGCTCTCGGCGCATGCTTCCAGATGCCGCGTCCCCCGGAGCGGATCCCATCCGCTCCCGCGAGCGTGGAGCCGATGGGATTCAGTCCTTACGGATCTACTCAATAACGATCTTGACCGGGGTCAATACATTCGCGCCGGTCTCGACGCCGTTGCCAAGCTGGCCGTCGCCATTCGCCCCCGTAGCCCATAGGCTTCCGTCGGTTTTCAGGATCATCGTGTGATTCGCCCCCGCGGAGACGTCCGCGAATCCGCCATTCAAGAGCGTCAGGCTTGGAATGCTGAAGGTATCCTCCACGTTGTTTCCCAGCTGTCCGAACCTGCCTTCCCCCAATCCCCAGAGAGTGCCGTCGGTCTTGACGAGGAGGATGTGACAGCCGCCCTTGAATACCTTGGAGACGCCGCCGTCCACGAACTTTGCGGGGACGGATCGAGAGCTTGTAACGTTCACGTTTCCGATCTGGCCGTAGGTGTTGGAGCCCATGCCCCAGAGGGACCCGTCCGACCGAAGGATGACGGTATAGTAGGCGCCCGCGGCCACGGCTACCGCATCGTCCACGGCTTCGCCTCCTACGGCGACCTGTATCAAGGAAGAGCTGTCCGTCTTGGTTCCGTTTCCCAGCTGCCCATACTCGTTGCTTCCCGCGATCCATACGGTGCCGTCGGTTTTCAGGATGACCAGATGGTGGTCCCCCGTGGCCACCGAGGCCACGCCGCTATCCAGAAGCCGCGTATAGCTGGATTGCATTGTCCTGGTGCCGTCCCCCTGCTGTCCGCTATCGTTGCACCCGATGGTCCAGAGGGAGCCGTCCGTCTTCAGGATGGCGCTGTACTGGTATCCCGCGAAGGCGGACGCGACGCCGTCCATGACCTTCTGAGGAGTGCTGTTCTCGACCCATTGAGAGCCGGCCCCAATTTGAAGGACATTGTTGCTTCCCATTCCCCAGAGAGAGCCGTCGGTCTTGACGAACAGAGTGTGAGCGCCGCCCGCGCTCACGGAGGCCACGCCGCTCGCGACCTCCACGGGGCTGAAGCGGTTTCCCGTGGTTCCGTCCCCCAGCTGTCCGGATGCGTTGTAGCCGGTTCCCCAGAGGGTGCCGTCGGACAGAAGGATCATGGTATGCCGGTACCCCGCGGATACCTGCTTTACCGCGACCTGCGTCTCAGCGGGCGTCGTCGGGTCTGTCGCGGAATCGGAGCAGGCGGTGAAGAGCAGGGCTATCGAAAGCGCCGCTACCACAAGACCAGAGATATTTTTCATGCGTTCCTCCTAGGCAGTGCATGCCTTCGGCGGTCAATGTAGAGCGATTCGGCGCCTGACTCGCCCAAGTCTATAATCTTGGACTCGGAAAGGCGCTTATTGGCGAAGATCGGGATGATTGTTTATAGTGGAACTGCGATATGAGCGATTTCGCCAGCGTGCTGACCAAGATCCTGGTCATCGGCAACGGGATGACCATGCTGACCTTCGGATTCGCGTTTCTATTCATAAAGGACAAGAAGCCGGTACACTACTGGGGCTCGTGCTTCTTCCTCGACACCGCGGCCTCGTTCATAATCGCGACGGCGGAGAGTCTCGGATTCCATCGCTACTTCCCGCACGTTCTCCTGACCGAGTTCGTCTTCATGTCGCTGATCGGCCCCCTGCTGTTCGGGTATTTCCGCAGGCTCGCCGACCCGGAAGGCCTTCCGTGGAAGGGAGAGCGCTGGCTCTTCTCGTTTCCCGCCCTGTACGTGCTCTTGATGATGCCATTCTTCATTCTGCCGGGCCAGGAAAAGCTTTCGATATACGAGAAGATATGCGCGGGCGATTTCTCCGGGCTTCCCTATTACGCGTCCTTAATCTACGCGCCCGGCCCCTGGATCATCGGGTGCTGCGCCGCCTGCGTCGTCGCCACGGTCTCGCGAGCGCGGGCGAGCGGTCGCGCGACGGATCGGAAGGTCCGATTCGTCGTCGTCCTGACCGCGCTGATCGCCTGCTGCATACTAGCGCACACGATAATGCTCATCATGCGCGCATCCTACGGGATACTGTTCCTGCTCGCCACCTACACGATCCTGAGCGCCATGCTCGTCATCCTTCGATATCCGAGCCTTCTGTACCATGGCGCATTCGCTTCCGAGCCGAAATACCGGCGATCGAAGGTCTCGGGGGTCGACGTAGCGCGCAAGCGATCCGAGCTCTTGAAACTGATGGAAAGGGAGAAGCCCTATCTGGACGAGGAGCTTTCCCTGTCCTCCTTGAGCGCGCGCCTGGGGCTTACGTCGCATCAACTGTCGGAGATACTGAATGGCGAGATGCGCACCACGTTCAAGGCATATATAAACGAGTACCGCGTGAGAGAAGCCCGGCGCATCATCCTCGAGGAACCTCCGGAGACGATCCTCGACGTGGCTTTCGAATGCGGCTTCAACTCAAAATCGAACTTCAACAAAGTATTCAAGGAAGTGACCGGCATGACGCCGACCGAGTACGGCGAATCGATCGAGCGGGAATAGGGCCGGCGGGATCCGTCTCGGTAGCGCCTAACATGTCAGCTAGTAAGCTTTACTGAGAGGGACTTAAGGATCAGACGACAAGCTTCTCCGGTCGGCGCCTATCCGTGCGAAAAGGACTCGGGCGCCGGGGCGGCCTCGCCGTAGAGCAGTCTCGAGATGTCCTGGTTCTTGCCCATGACGCCCGCCGCGTCAGCCCGGCAATGCCGGCAATGACGGAAGACCTCGAGGTAGTCCGCGGCCGCGCGCCGGGCCTCCTCGATCTCGGCGCAATCGGGCGCGCGCCTGCCCGCCATGCCTGCCTGGGGGATGAGGGGTATGACATTCATGACGGAAGCGCCGAGAGAGGCTGTCCTGCGGGCGATCTCCGCTATCTCGCCGTCGTTGATGCCGGGAATCAGGACGGTATTGATCTTGATGACTGCCTTCGTCCGCGCCGCGGCCTCGGCGATCCCGAGCATCTGGGCCTCGATCAGAGTCTCGGCCGCCTCCCTGCCTCGCAGGACCGCCCCGTCAAGCTCGACGCGTCCGTTGATCCTCGCGAGCGTCTCGGGCCGGAGCGAGTTGACTGTCACCGTTATCGAGTCGATCGGTATCAGCGCGAGCCTCTCGGCCTTCTCGCGGAGGAGGAGCCCGTTCGTGGAGATGCAGGCGAGGAGTCCGGGGAACCTCGCCTTCGCCATCTCGAGGGTCTCGATCGCGCGGTCCGTAACGAGGCTGTCGCCGGGGCCGGCCACGCCGACCACCGATATCTCGGGGCATAAGACCACCGCCCTCTCGAGGATCGCGATCGCCTCGGCGGGCTCGAGCGTCCTGGCCGCGACGCCCGGAACGTCGTTCTCCGGTCCCGAGTCGGGCCTGAGGCCCCTCGCGCAGAATAGGCAGCCGATGTTGCACTCGGGGCTCACGGGTAGATGGATCCGCCCGTACTTCAGATGGGCCTCCCCGGAGAAGCAAGGATGGCGCTCGAGGAATCGGTCCCTATCCATTTATCGATCCCTTTGTCGCAGTCTTTCCCATCGTCCCTATCAGACTTTCCGCTGACCGCGATCGCCCGTCTCGAGCAGGCCCTCGCGGGCAACCTTCTCTAGAAGCTCATCGATCGCCGCGTACGGCGTCTCGAAGACCCTCTTCCCCTCGCCTATCAAGTACGACGCCGCCCCGTAGCCGATGACGCTGACGAAGATCGCCTCGCAATCCGACAAGGCCGCCAGAGTCTCGTCGAACGAGGTCTCGTCGTGACGGCCGCCCCCCGAGCAGGCGGGACGCGCCTTCCTCGTCTCGACGAAGGCGAATCCCGAGTCGCCGAGCTCGTAGATCTCGAAGCGGTCCGCGTGCCCGAAATGCGTGTCCACCGCTCGCCCGCCGGAGCTGGCGATAGCTACCCTCCGCGCCATCGATCTCCTCCTTCGCCCGAAGGTCGCCGCCGGGACCGCAGTTGCCCCGGCGGCGCGATTTTTACCTTATCAGCTGGAACGCGGGGACCGTCATCCTCGCCCCATCCTAGAAGGCCGGTATGACGGCCCCTTTGTACTTCTCGGCGATGAACTTCCTCACTTCCTCGGTCCTCAGCGCCTTCACGAGCTCCTGGATGGCCGGGTCCTTCACGCGGGAGGACTTGACCGTGATGATGTTGGCATAGGGCGAGTCCTTGCCCTCGCGGAAGAGCGCTGTGCTCGCGTCGATCCCCGCCTCGAGGACGCGGTTCGTATTGATGACTCCGCCGTCGAAGTCGGGAAGGTCGCGGACCAGCTGATCCGCGTCGATCTCGACGAGCTTGACGGGCTTCAGGTACTTCTCCACGTCGCGCAGCGTCGCCTGGCCGACCTTGGTCCCCTTCTTCAGCTTGATGTATCCGGCCGTCTCCAGGATCCTGAGGGCTCGATACTCGTTCGTGACGTCGTTCGGGATCTCGAAGGTCGCCTTCGATGGGATTTCCTTGAGGCTCTTCCACTTGCTCGAGTAGAAGCCGATAGGCTCGACGTGGATGTTTCCCGCGTTGGCGAGGTCGAAGCCCTTCTCGGCCTTCACCGAGTCGAGGTAGGGCTTGTGCTGGAAGTAGTTCGCGTCGTACTCGCCCGAATTCACCGCCTCGTTGCCGTCGCGAGCGAAATCCGAGACCGTGATCTCGAGGTTGATCCCCTTCGCCGCCAGCTTCGGCTTCACGAACTCGAGGAGCTCCGCGTGGGGCACCACGTCCGCGAGGACCTTGATGGTGACCGGGTTCGAGGGCGAGAACTGAGTCTTCGATTGCGCGGGGAGCATGGACATGGCCGCTATCATCCCCAACGCCGCCAGGGCGACCTTGCTCGTCTTCTTCATGACCTTCCTCCTATCCGGAAATCGCGCCGTTGCCCCGTCATCGCGGATCGACGATCCCGTGTCCCGGGAAGCCGACCGGTCGGCCTCCGGTACCTCGACGGGTCGAGGCGCTCTTCCTATACCAAGTAGCGTTTCCTCGCGATGCCGCGGGCCGCGGCGTCGCCGAGGCTCTGGATTCCCTGGACCATGATCACCAGCACGACGACGGTCGGGATGAGGATGTCCGTGCGGAATCGGTTGTAGCCGAAGCGCACCGCGACGTCGCCCAGGCCTCCCGCGCCGAAGGTGCCCGCGAGGGCGGTCGTGCCGAGGATCGCGATCGACGTGACGGTCAAGGACCTGACGATCGAGGGCAGGGCCTCCGGGACGAGGACCTTGAGGACGATGTCGCCGTTCGTCGCGCCCATCGCCTTCGCCGCCTCGATCTTTCCCTTCGAGACCTCGCGGATGCTCGTCTCGACGAGGCGCCCGAGCATCGGCACGCAGGACCCGACCAGGGCGAGGATGCAGGCGTTCGCTCCATAGGTCTTGCCGAGGACGAGCCGCGACAGGGGCAGGAGCAGGATGATGAGGATCATCGATGGGAAGGAGCGCAGTACGTTGATGACCGCCCCGAGTATCCTGTTGAAGAGCGGCAGCGGCCGTATCCCGTCCGCGTCCGTCACGACGAGGATGATCCCGAGCAGGATCCCGAGCGCGAATGTGAAGGCGGCCGTGATCGCCAGCATGTAGAGCGTCGTCCAGACGGCCGGCCATATGAAGGACCAGACCTCGGCGCTCACCGTATTCGCGAGTATCTCCAAGAGGCTGTTCTTGTTCAGGTTCATATACTCTCTCCCTCCCGCACGGCGAAGTCGCGCAGGAACTCCTCTCCGATGCGGATGAACTGGCGCGCTGTGACGCTTCGCGGATTCGAGAAGAGACTCCTCGTACCGCCGACCTCGGCGATCCGGCCCTCCTCGAGGACCGCGAGCCGCCCGCAGGCGCACTTGACGACGTCGAGCTCATGCGTGACGAGGAGGATGGTCAGGCCGAGCTTCGCGTTGATCTCCTTTAGCAGCTCGAGGATCGAGTAAGTTGTCCTGGGGTCGAGGGCCGAGGTAGCTTCGTCGGACAAGAGAAGCTCGGGCTCGCCCGCGAGGGCCCTGGCGATGCCCACGCGCTGCTTCTGGCCGCCGGACAGCTGCGCCGGATGGCAGCCCCTCTTGTCCGCGAGCCCCACGAGCTCCAGGATCTCGCCCACGCGGTCGCGTATCTCGCCGCGCCCGGCTCCGGCGATCTCGAGCGGGAAGGCGACGTTGTCGAAGACGGTCCTCGCGTCGAGGAGGTTGAACTGCTGGAAGATGATGCCGATCTTGCGCCGTTCCTCGAGGAGACGGCGCTTGTCGAGGGCGGCTATGTCGACGCCGTTGACGACGACGCTTCCCGAGTCGGGCTCCTCGAGCCTGTTGACGCAGCGAAGGAGCGTCGACTTCCCGGCCCCCGAGAATCCGATGATCCCGAAGATGTCGCCCTTCGCCACGTCGAGGTCGACGCCCCTCAGGACCTCGACATCGCCCGAGCGGGTCCGGAAGGTCTTGGTGAGTCCGCGGATCTTCACGAAAGGATCGTCGCTCAAGGATGCCTCCACACGATTCGCAGGCGCGCTACGCGTAGGTCGCCAGGACGCGGTCGTAGATGTCCTCGACCAGGCGCAGGCCGCCCCGGTACCCGAGGTAGCCTGCGCCGAGGACGAGCCTGTAGGGAGAGGGATTGGCGGCGGACAGGAAGTCCATGCCGCGTTCCTTGGCCAGCGACTTGTCCCAGCCCGATCCGATCAAGAGGCCCCGCCCCGCGTGAGCGGCCGAGCGGAGTCCTTCCCGGGCCTTGCCGGCGTCGGGCTCGAAGGAGAGCGCGAAGCTCCTCGTGTTCGAGGCCGCCTCGAGGCTCGCTCGCACGCCGGCCTGGAACTCCTCCGGAGTGCCGTCCGCGACCACGAGCTCCTTCGGTACGATTCCGACCTCGTGGAGGAGGAAGCGCGACATGCCGACGACGTAGGAGGCGTCGTGGACGATCTGCGCCCATGCGGGCAGTCCGTAGCGGAACTCCAGGAGAAAAGTGGCGAGGCTCTGTATCTCAAGATAGAAGGCCTCCTCTTCGCGCGCGATGAAAGCCTCGACCCTAGCCGGGTCGATGTCGGCCCTCCCCTCCCTCGACGCGAACTCCGCGATGGCGCGCAGGAAGCGCGTCGTCTCGTTGCCGCCTATGGGGATATACGGGAAGCGGAAATACGGCTGCCCGTACTTCTCCTGGAGGCGCTCGACGATGGGAAGCCCGTACCAGGGCGAGACGAGGACATTGAAGCTCGCACGCGGAATCGCCTTCCATTCCTCGACGCCACTCGATTCCGAGCCGAAGAGGATGTTAGCCCTGAGGCCGATGCCCTCGAGGATTCGCTTGAGCTCCGACAGGTTCCCCTTCCAGAACGGATCCTGGTAGGGGATGGACGCGAAGACGTTGACCAGGCCCTTCTCCTTCGCGGCCGCGTCGGGCGTCGCCTCCCCGACGAATTGGTCTACGATCGCGTTCACGACCGTCGAATGCGCGACGTAGTTCGAGGACTTGAAGCCCGCGGTCTCTGCGAAGACGATGGGCCTGCCCCGGTCCCGAAACTCGCGGACCACGCGGGCCGTGTCGTCGCCGACGATATCGGCCGCGCAGCCGGTGAGCACGACCTGGAGGTCGGATTTGAGGACCTTGTAACTCGATTCGATGACCGAGCGCAGCCTCTCCTCGCCACCGAAGACGACCTCGGCCTCGCTGAAGTTCGTGCAGGGGGCCGTGCCTCCGCCCGCATAGCCCGAAGCGCGCTCGAAGAAGCCCGCGACCATGGTCCCGCAGCCCGGGCCCGAGTGGAGAATGGGCAGCGCCCGCGGAATGGAAACGACGCTCTGCATGGCTCCGATGGCGCAGGTGAAGCGCGCCTGCTCGATGGGGCCGCTCATTCTTCGCCTCCTTCGAGGAACGAATCCGGGTCTTGCGATAGCCACCAGTCGGTGTAGGGATTGATCGCGTGGCGGGCGAGGTTCTTTACGAACTCATCGTTCTCGATCGCGTCCAGTATCCTCTCGCCGTAGTTGACGAGGCCTTTGTAGCCCATGCCGAAGTGCTCGTCCCCGACGAGGATGGTCGGTATGCCGAGCTTGCCGCCCCAGAGAGTCATGCCGCCGTGGCGAGCCAGGAGGACATCGGGCCTCTCGCGCGCAAGTATATTGGCGAGCTCGTACTCCTGCTTGTTGCAGACCGCGTAGCGCGGCACGTCGCCGTAGTCCCTGACCGTGTTCTGCAGGGCGTCCGCGCTCACGGCGCCGTTGTCGTACAGAGGATCGTGGTGAAAGATCGAGGCGCCGGTCACCTCGAGGCCGAGCTCCCGCAGGACCGCGATCAGCGCATGTCCGTGCGATGCTCCCGCGGTGACGTGGGCCGTCTTGCCTCGCAACTTCGCGCGCAGCTCTTCGATGCGGGGCAGATTGGCCGCCCGATCCTCTTCGAGGAGGCGCTCGACCTCGGCCTCCTTTCCGGTCATCCTTCCCAGCTCCCGCCACCAGCGCTCGGTCTGCGGGATACCGTAGGGCGCCGAGACCTTGATCTCGGGCACTCCGTATTCCTGCTCGAGGACGGCGCCGTAGTACGAGCCGAGGGTCGCGCAGATCTGGATCGTCGCTATCGCCTCGGAGGAATGAGCGATCTGCTCGACGGTCGAGTAGGGCGTCAGGTAGTTGGGCCTGAGGCCGATCCGGCCGAAGAGCTCGGTGAAGATGTCCGCGCCCCAGAAATTGACGACATTGACGAGGTCGGGCTGCTTCTTCTCGGGCGGCCTTATCAGCTTGCGCGCGATGCCGTGATAGCCGGCGTCGAAGCCCGAAGTCCATATCCTGGAACGGAAGCCCTCGCAGAAGATCGGAACCACGGGCACGCCGATCTCCGCCTCGGCCTCGTCCGCGACTCCCGCGACATCGTCGCCGATGATGCCCGAGGCGCAGGTCGTCACGATGAAGATCGCGTTGGCTCCCGTGCGGGCATGGGCCTCGCGGATCGTCTCGGCCAGGCGCTGATTCCCTCCGTAAACCGTCTCCCGCTCGCCAAGGTTCGTGCTGAAGATTCGGCGGGGCGTGGGATTACTCAGCCCTCGATGGACCCCGTTCACGAGGTAGGTGAAGGCGAACTCGTGGAAGCAGGCCGAGCAGCCTACCGGGCCGTGGCTGACTACCGCCCCGTCCTGGATAAGGATGACCGTGCAGGCGGCGTTGGAGGTCGAGCAACCGAGGCACTGGGAGAAGCCTCGCGCGCGCTCCTTGAGCTTTCCCCGGCGCGCGCAGCCGACGAGCTCGGAGGCTGTGCCCGAGAAGCCCGTGATCGAGCCGAGGCGGACCTCGCGTATCGGGACCTCGTTGGCCTTCAGGTTGACGATGCTCATCGGCTTCCCCTTTATATGGCGGCCCGTGCCTCGCGGACCTCGCCCGATTCCTGGGCGACGAGCTGGTCCGCCCACTCCGCGGCCCAGGCCCTGAGCTGGGCGGGCTCGAGCGGCGCCGGCACGTGCGAGGAGTCGTGCTCGACGATCCTCTTCGCGAGCTCGCGGTAGACCTTCGCCTGGTCCGAGGCGGGAGCCGCCTCAATGGCGGTCTTGCCCTTCAGCTCGCTCTGGGTGACGGTGAGCGAGCGCGGCACGTACTGCACGACCCTGGTCTTCGTGCGCGAGACGAAGTCGTCGACCACGCGAGCCTGGAAGCCGTTGTTGATCGAGTTGGCGATCACTCCGCCCAGGAGGGCGCCCCCCGAGTTCGAGTACTTCTGGATGCCGCGGAACAGGTTGTTCGCCGCGTAGATGGCCATGAAGTCCGACGAGGAGACCGTGAACACGTCCTCGGCGATGCCCTCGCGGATCGGGACCGCGAAGCCTCCGCAGACCACGTCGCCCAGGACGTCGTAGATCACGAAGTCCAGATCGAGCTCCTCGAAGATGCGCTGCTGCTTCAGGAGCTGCACGGCCGTGGTGATGCCGCGGCCGGCGCAGCCCACGCCCGGGGCGGGCCCTCCCGCCTCCACGCAGTAGATGCCGTTGTAGCCGCGGAAGATCGCCTCGTGGGCGTCAACGCTCGGCCTGTCCCTGAGGAGCTCCAGCACCGAGGGGATGTAGCTGCCGTCGCGCAGCGTGTTCGTCGAGTCGGCTTTGGGGTCGCAGCCGAACTGCATGACCTTGAAGCCCATGTCCGACAGAGCCGCGCTGAGGTTCGAGGTCGTCGTCGACTTCCCGATACCTCCCTTGCCGTAGATCGCGAGCTGTCTCGTCTTCTTGCTCATCGTGTTGTCCTCCGAATCTGGATATGGCTCATCGCCGCGAATACTGCGCGGCCGCGACATCCGAGAGGAGCGTCTCTCGCTCCGACGGCGCGCTCGAGTGAACGAGCGAAGTGTTTTGGAAGTCTCGGGGAGGGGCTTATGCCCGATGCGCCGAGGAGGCGCGGGACTGGCCCCTCCCCGGGCTACACATGAAGGACCGCATGCCGCGGCGCATGAGGGCGCCGGCACTCTTGGTGCCGTTGGCAGGAATGCCGCGCCGTCTCCGTGTCATGCTAACCTCCGTATGCATATTATAGACTATGCAGACCTTATTAGTTCATTTTCCAAGATATGTGTCAAGTAGCCTTGAGCGCAAAACCTCACGCGGATTCGCAATCCGGCAGCACCTCAGCTCAATAGCCGGTAAACAGGAGCATCCTGAGCACTTCATAGAAATTCCCGGTCTAGAATCGCAATCCCAGCTCGCTGACCTTCTCCGCGCCGGGATAAAAAGAGGCCTTGTACGTCGTCCATGATGCTGGTACTCGATACGAACCTCAAAACGAGGGGGAGCGGCAAAGCGACGAGCCTGCTCGACCCGGGCAAACCCCGACGATACTCCCTGACGGATGCGCTTGACCGCCAGCTCGGGATTGATGTCGATGGTCGAGCTCCTGCGCCATGCAGCGGGGATCGTCGCTCCAACCGCGGGCGAGCCGCACTCGCTCGGGCAGGGCCGAATAGTCGATGTTCCTTCCGCTGTCGTGCGCGTCCCGCACGAGGATCTCGTCGGCCCCGGACTCCTCCGCGGCCTCGCCCCAGCTCGCTACGCCGGGAACGCCCTCGATGTCCGCCGTGACGTAGACTTTCATCTCCCTCTTCCTGCGAAGACCTTCTCGAATGCGCGGTCGATGTCGGCGATGAGGTCGTCGGGATCCTCGAGCCCGATCGACAGGCGCACCGTTTCCGGCGCGATTCCGGCGAGCCGCTGCGCCTCGGGCCTCAGCTCCCCGTGAGTCGTCTTCGCCGAGTTGATGATGAGCGAGCGAGCGTCCCCCACGTTCGCCTGGTAGCTGAAGAGCTCCGTCGAGTCGATGAACTCAACAAGGCTTTCCTCATCGGCCTCGAGACCGAAGGACAGCACCGAGCCCGCGCCCCGCGGCAGGTACTTCGCGGCCAGCGCCGCCGAGGGAGAGCCCTTGGTCGAGGGATGCCTCACCCATGCGACCTCCTTGCGGCCCTCGAGATACCTGACGATCCTCTCCGCGCTCGCTACCTGCTTGGAGACGCGCTCCGAGAGCGTCTCGATCCCGAGGAGGGCGAGGTACGCGTCGAGGGGTCCGAGGGCGGCTCCGAGGTAGGCGAGATAGCTCATCCTGATCCGCGCCGTGAAAGGATAGTCGGGCATGGTCTCGACGAAGCTCCTCTCTCGGCCCGCCGAATCGCGCAGCTTATACTGCGGCTCGGTGAACTGGGGGAACTTTCCGTTCGCCCAGTCGAAGTTCCCGCTCTCGAGGACGATGCCGGCGATCGCGCTTCCGTGCCCCGACAATCCCTTGGTAGCGGAGTAGACGACGATGTCGGCCCCGAAGTCGATCGGCCTCTCGAGGTAGGGAGTGGCGAAGGTGTTGTCGACAATCAGCGGGATACCGTGATCGTGGGCGATCCCTGCCAGGGCTTCGACGTCCGCGACGACCGCGTTCGGATTCGTGATAGTCTCGACGAAGATCGCCCGCGTCTCGGGGCGTATCGCTCTCTCGAAGGAGCCCGGATCGTCCACGTCCCTCGCGTAGTCGATCTGGATGCCGAGACGCGGGAAGACCGCACCGAAGGCATCGATCGTCCCGCCGTACAGATTGGGCGTCGTGAGGATCCGGCCTCCTGCATCCGCCGCGTTGAGTAGGGAGTAACTGACGGCCGCCATTCCCGAAGCCAGGGCGACCGCTCCCTTGGCCCCTTCAAGGGCCGATACCCTGGCCTCCAGTGCCGCGACCGTCGGATTGCCGACCCTCGTGTAGAGATACCCGAACTCTTCGAAGGCGAGCAGGCGCTCGGCTCTGGCCGTGCCGCCCAGTTCGAAAGAGGCCGTCTGGTAGATCGGGACTTGGACGGACCTGTTGTGTTCGTTTGGATCGTATCCTGCGCGGACTTTCAGTGTGTCGAAACGCCCGCCCTTCGTCGACATATACGCCTCCTCCCGATCGTCGATGACGCAGAGCTCTTTTCTTCTTTACGGCCACATTGATCTTTATACTACTTTTTAGGCCTTTTTAGTCCTTTATCGGATATGTGTCAATATGCCCCCCTTTATCTCGAGGACCTCAGCCGAGCCTGGGCCGATACTCCTCGGCCGAAGGGACTCCGTATGCGGATCGAGCCGAGGCGACCGCATCAACGATGGCAAGCGCGATGGCCCGAGCCGCGAGGATCGCCACGGCGTCCGGATCGACCGAGACCTTTCCCGACGCGAGGGCGAACAACGTGTCACCGTCCCAGCGCGTATGCGACGGCCGGACCGTCCTCGCGATGCCGTCATGCGAGACCGAGGCAAGCCGCTTCGCCTCGGGTTTCGACAGTATCGCGTTGGTGAGGACGCAGCCTATGATGGTGTTCCCGCTGAAGAAGTCCCGCATCTCGCGCGAGGTCGCCAAGAGGCAGGCTTCTGAATCGGCCCATCCTCCGCCCTCGCCGCGCGTCCCGGCCAGGATCTCCCCCGTTGACGGATCGATCACGTCGCCCACGCAATTGACGGCGACGAGGGCGCCGACTGCCAGCTTCCCGAGCTCGAGGCACGCGGAGCCGAGACCGCCCTTCATGCAGTTGTCGAGGCCCCTCGCCTTGCCCACGGTCGCGCCGGTCCCCGCGCCTACGTTGCCTGAAACAGGCTCCTGCCCGCGCTCGAGGGCCGCCGACGCCGAGGCGTAGCCCATCTCGGCGTCGGGACGGGCGCGGCAGTCCCCGCACTTCAAGTCGAAGAGCACCGCCCCGCAGACGATAGGCACTCTGCAGACGCCCACGTCCCTGCCGACGCCCCGCTCCTCGAGGGCCCGCACCACGCCCGCTGCCGCGTCCAGGCCAAAGGCGCTCCCGCCCGCGAGCAGGACCGCATGGATCGAGCCCCTTGAGCACGCGGGATCGAGGCCCTCCGCCTCACGCGTACCGGGCGACCCGCCCCTCGTGTCGACGCCGGCGACCGCGCCCTCTTCGCATACGACGACCGAGCAGCCCGTGCCGCCTTCATCGTCCTGCGCGTGCCCGATGCCGAATTCGCCGAGTCGGTCGAAGCGCGCCGTCCTGAGTATGCCGTCCATCATCTCTCGGCCGATTCCCCGAGTATCCCGGCTACTCTATCCGCGATCGACTCGACCTCAGCCATCGCGCCCTTGCCGAGGTCGCCGCAGGCGAGGCGCGCCTCCCGCGGCTCGATGACCTCCCATCCCCGCGAGCGGAGGGCCGCGAGATTCGCCTGGACGGGCGCGCTGAAGTACATGTTGGTGTTCATGGCGGGGGCGACGAGCGCAGGCCTGCCGGGCTCGAGGGCGAGCGCCACTGCGCCCAGCATATCGTCCGCGAGGCCGAGTGCGAGGCGGGCGATGCTGTCGGCGGAGGCCGGCGCCACGAGGAAAAGGTCGGCGCGCTTCGCGAGGGAGACGTGCTCGACTTCGACGGGGTAGCTCTCGTCGAACATGTCCGCGTGGACGCGCCTCTTGCTCAGGGTCCGCAGGGTCAGGGCCGTGATGAAGCGCGCGCCGTCGCGCGTGAGCACGACCTCTACGACGTAGCCGCGCTTAACGAGTATGCTCACGAGATCCGCCGCCTTGTATGCCGCGATGCTCCCGGTGACGCCGAGCGCGACGCACTTCACAGATCCCCTCCCCCTGCGTCCCGAAGGACGGTCTCGGCGACGCGTTGTGCGATCTCATCGATCCCCTCGAGGCGTTCGTAGGATCCGTCCGGCGCGACGAGGAAGCCGGCGTGGCCCGATCCGAAGGCGGCCCGCGCGTCGTTCGCGAATACGTAGGAGCAGCGCGTCGCCCCCAGGAGGCGAAGGCCGGCGCCGACGAGCTCGCCCTCCTCGACCCCGCAAAGCAGCTTGAATCCCACGATGACCGCCTTCGGCGCGGCAGTTCGCAAGCCGGATATGACCTTCGGCGTCCGATCGAGGAGCAGGACCGGATCTTCGATGTCCGAAGGAATCTTCCCGGAGGCGATTGAATGGGTCTTGGCGATGATGCGGCCTATCGCCCCGGCCAGAGCGTTCTCCTTTACGGAAGGACGGAGGGCTCCGCACGATAGCGCATGGGCGATCGCAGCCGATATCGATTCGATCGACGCGACTCCCGCGACGCGGTAATCGGAAACCGCCATCGCGTGGACGATGGCCGACACTCCGCCGCCCCGGAGGAGGGACGACAAGAATTCGCTCAGGTCCTTGACGGTCTCCACCGGCGCGAGGATCGTCCTCGGCGTCTCCGGCAGGCTCGCGCCGGGGCCGTGGATATAATACAGCCTTTCAACGCTTCGACCTCCGATCTCGAATAGACGCCCGGCGATCGCTCGCGCTAGTCGCCCGGAAGAGCGATTCGATATGCAGCGAACTTCATCGATGGGCTCGGAGGTTCCGCCCGCGGTGATGACGATTCTGAGGTTTTCAGCCATGTCGAATTTAATCCTAATGTATACTATTATGATCTATATAGTCCTGTATTGTGCTTTCTGTCAATCCGGGTTGACGGTCGAAAGGGAAGTGCATATACTGGAGTTTATGGGTCCTTTTAGTAGTATTTCAGAAGAACACATCCGCGTCTCCCTTGTCGGCGGACTTGACCGTCTGGCGCCGCGCTATCGCGCAACCGCCGAGGGGATGGGATTCAAGCTCCGCGTCTTCAATACACTCGAGACGAATATGCCCGCCAAGCTGGCTAGCTCGGCGGCGATCATCCTCTTCACGAGTAGAGTATCCCACGAGGCGCGGATCCAAGCGGTCTCCGCGGCGAAGTCACGCGATATTCCCCTCTTCCAGTGCCACTCTTGCGGGATCTGCTCGCTCCGTGACTGCCTCGAGTGCATCGCGCGCGCCGAAGCTGCCTCGGCATAGCCGCAGGGCGGCTAGATAGAGTAGTCGAGCTCCCAACCCTGATCCATGGCCAAGGCCGGCTCGGCGACCGTTGGCCTTCCGACCGTCTTCGCGGGTATGCCGACGACCGTCGTGTGCGGGGCGACGTCCGCGAGGACCAGGGAACCGGCCCCGATCTTCGATCCTGTTCCGACGTGGACGTTTCCCAGAACGGTAGCGCCGGCGCCGAGAAGGACTCCATCTCCAATCTTCGGATGCCGGTCGCCCTTTTCCTTGCCGGTCCCGCCCAAGGTAACGCCGTGCAGCATCGAGACGTCGTTCCCCACGACTGCCGTCTCGCCGATGACGACTCCGCTGCCGTGGTCGATCAGTATTCCCTCGCCTATCTTGGCCGCCGGATGAATATCGATATCGAAGGTCATCGATATTCTATTTTGGAAGTAAAAAGCCAAGGGTGAGCGCCCCTCGTGCCAGAGCCAATGGGCGACTCGATACGACTGGAGCGCGTGATATCCCTTGAAATGGAGGAAGGGCTGGGCAAGTCCGCGAGCAGCGGGATCGCGGTCCGCGACGGCGAGCAGATCCGTGCGCATGGCCTTGCGGATGGCCTCCGAGCCGGCGAAGGCCATGTCGATTATCTCGCGGGTCGACATCGCGGAGAGATAGGCCGTCGCGAGCTTCTCGGCCAGCAAGTACGAAAGGGAGTCCTCGAGGCATCTGTGATTGAGCACGGTCGCGTGGAGGTAACTCGCGAGCATGGTCTCGGACTCGGCCATTTCGGAGACCTCGCGAATGAGGGAATCCCAGCACGGATCGGACGAGCCTCCGGGCAATCGCTCCGCCTGCTGGGCTCCGTCGATTCTATGATGCAGCTTGCTCGTCATCATTCGCATCGCCTTCCAATTAGAGACTATTCGGACCTTGTTTTAATACAGGCTAGCTCAGCGACAGTCAAGCTGGACAGCGCCGCGTTGACCGCGGCTTCCAAGTTTTTTCCAAATTGGGCTTGACATGCGGAATTATTAAGACTATATAGACCCATATTATCTATTTTGAGGAACAGGAACGCCCGATGCACGACAGAACGATAGATTGCAAAGTCCACTCCCGCATTCCTTCCGCCACCATCCTCATGAACTCCTCCCTCTGTTGTCGCGACATTTCGCTGCGCCCCTTCGCGGCCGAGATGTCAGCGGCGGCCGCGAAGTAGCTCCGAAACAAGCCGACACGAAGGATCCGAGAGCCCGATAGCGCTCCCGGGAAAATCCCAGTCATCACGATCGAGGCAGGCGTCCGCGGACGGAGCTCGAGAGAGCGAGTCCGAGGGCGCGAAGAATCTATCCATGCAAGGAGACGCCATGACGAGGCCCTTAGAAGATTCGTTCCTCTGCGATGCCTGCCCCGGAGCGTCGGGTTGGAGCGATTATTCCAAGCTCAAGGTAGTCAGCGCGCGGCATCCCTGGCGCATCGTGGGATCGCTCATCGCGCTGCTTGTCCTCGCGCTCGTAGTCCAATCGCTGCTCACGAATCCGCGATGGGAGTGGAACGTCGTCGCCGAGTACCTGACCGTCGACTCGGTCCTGCGCGGCCTGGGCCTGACGGTCTACCTGACCGCGGTCTCCGCGTCGCTGGGCTTCCTGTTCGGAACGCTGATCGCGCTGGCCCGTCTCTCGAAGTCGCCGATCCTCTCCGGGGCCGCATGGTTCTATACGTGGTTCTTCCGCTCGATCCCCGTCCTCGTGCTCCTCGTGGTCCTCTACAACTGGGGGTACTTGTACGAATACGTCGGCTTGGGCATTCCCTTCACGGATATCACCTTCGTCAAGGCGAAAACGGTGACCCTCTTCGGCCCGGTGACCACCGCGATCATCGGATTGACGCTCAACGAGGCTGCCTACTCGGCGGAGATCATCCGCGGCGGCATCCTGTCGGTCGATCAGGGGCAGTTGGAGGCGGCCGCGTCGCTCGGCATCTCGAAAGGCCGAAGGTTCAGGCGCATCGTCCTGCCCCAAGCCATGCGGGCCATACTCCCTAACGCCTTCAACTCTCTCACCGGCCTCGTGAAGGGGACGTCGATCGTCTACGTCCTCGCGGTCTACGACATCTTCCATACGGTCCAGGTCATCTACAACAGGACCCAGCGCGTGCTGCCGATGCTCCTGGTCGCGGTCGCGTGGTACGTCGCCCTGACGACGGCCCTCAGCGTCCTGCAGTACTACAGCGAGCGCTTCTTCTCGAAGGGACTCGCGCGGACCGCGGCGAAGACCCCCGGCCAGCGCCTGCGCGGCCTGATCGGCGCGGCGGTACCGGGAATACGAGAGCGCCTGGCCTCTGCGAGGGCCCGGGACGCGGAAGGAGCCGGAAATGCTTGCGACGATTGAAGGACGGGAGACGGCATCCGCCAGGACCGCGGAATACGCCGCCGGAGGTACTCCGGCCAAGCTCGGGCGCATCGAGATCCGCGGCGTGAACAAACGCTTCGGGGCGCTCCACGTGCTGAGGGACGTCAGCCTCGACATAGAGGCGGGCAAGGTCACCTCGATCATCGGGCCGTCGGGTTCGGGGAAGACGACGCTGCTGCGCTCGATCAACCATCTCGAGAAGGTCGACTCGGGCTACATAGCGATCGACGACGAGCTCATCGGCTATCGCCGCAAGGGCGATCGGCTCTACGAACTCAAGGAGCGCGAGGTCCTCAAGCGCAGGACGAACGTCGCGATGGTATTCCAGAACTTCAATCTCTTCCCGCATATGACCGCGCTCGAGAACGTCATCGAGGCTCCGGTCTCGGTGAAGGGCGTGCCCAGGGAAGAGGCGATAGCCGAGGCGCGCGGTCTCCTGGCTCGCGTCGGGCTCGAGGACAAGGTGGAGGCATACCCGAATCGCCTCTCGGGCGGCCAGCAGCAGCGCGTAGCCATAGCGCGCGCCCTCGCCATGCGGCCGAAGGTCATCCTCTTCGACGAGCCTACCTCCGCCCTGGACCCCGAACTCGTTGGCGAGGTCCTCGATGTCATCGACGGCCTGGCGAGAAGCGGGACGACGCTCGTCGTCGTTACCCACGAGCTCGCCTTCGCGCGCGAGATATCGGACACGGTCGTCTTCTTTGACAAGGGCCGCGCGCTGGAATCAGGCTCGCCCTCTCAGGTCTTCTCGAGCCCGCATTGCGCTCGTACCGCGGAATTCATCTCGAAGCTGCTCTGATCCGAGACGGCCTCGAATAGAACCACATTAAGGAGGTGGATATGCGAACAAGAATCACGAGGGCGACGGCGCTCGCTGCCGTACTGGGCCTCGGCCTCGCCATCGGCGCGGGCGCCCAGGGAGTCATCAAGTTCAACCTGAGCCCGGAGCAGAACAGGATCAGGGCCGAGAAGAATCCGAAGGCGATCGCCCTCCTGGGGAAGGCGCCCAAGCTCGCCCAGGGCGGGAAGCTCACGGTCGCGGTCAACGCGACCGGCGGCGCCGCCCTGCCGCTGTCGGGCCTCGCCACGGATGACAGGACCATCATCGGAAACGAGCCCGATATCGCCCAACTCGTCGCGGACAGCTTCGGGCTCGAGCTCGTCCTGGTCCCCGTAGCCTGGGAGGACTGGCCTCTCGGCCTGCGGTCGGGCAAGTACGACGCCTTCATCTCGAACGTCACGGTCACCGAGGAGAGAAAAGAGCTCTTCGACTTCGCGACCTACCGCCAGGACGTGCTCGGCTTCTACGTGAAGTCGGACAGCTCCGTCAAAGCGATCAAGGAACCGAAAGACGTCGCCGGACTCAAGATCATCGTCGGATCGGGTACGAACCAGGAGAAGATCCTCATCGCCTGGGACGAGGAAAACAAGAAGAAAGGCCTGAAGGCCGTCGACTTCCTGTACTTCGACAACGAGTCCGCCTCCGACCTCGCGATCCAGTCGGGGCGGGCGGACGCCACCTTCGGCCCCAACGCGACGGCGGCGTACAAGGCCGCGACCAACGGCCAGACCAAGCTGGCCGGCATCGTCAACGGAGGCTGGCCTCTCACGGCGAATATCGCCGTCGGCACGAAGAAGGGCAACGGCCTCGCCGCCGCCTACGCGGAGGCCTTGAACGGCGTCATCGCGAACGGCAAGTACGGCCAGGTGCTGGCGCGCTGGGGCCTCGCGGCCGAGAAGGTCGACAAGTCCCTCGTCAATCCGCCGGGCCTGCCCAAGCCCAAGAAGCCCTGATCGAGTCGAAGCGGCAGCGGGGCGGCCGTATGCCGTCCCGCTCGTCCGGAGAGGGAGGTTCGATGAACGAGTATTCCGGCATCCGCGAGCGTCAGCCCTTCCGCTATAACGACCTCGGCGGGCAAAGTCGCGCGCTCGCCGAAGGCTTCAGGGGACGATGCCTCAAGGCCGCGGACCGAAGCTTTTCCCAAGGGCTGCAGTGCCAGGAGATCAACAGCATGGCGGCCCTCATGTCCATGGAGAATTCGGTGTTCGTCGTGCACGCGCCGCAGGGATGCGTCGGCTGCGCGAGTTTCGCCAACGACCTGTATCGAGTCGGCCAGGCGCATCGCGGCCTCGCGATCATCCGCAACGCGAGGATCATCGTGACGAACCTCGATGAGAGGGACATCATCCACGGCGGAGAGTCGAAGCTCCGCGAGGCCGTGCTGCTCGCCGAGGAGCGCTATAAGCCCGAGCTGATATTCGTGTTCGCCTCATGCGCGTCGGGAATCATCGGCGACGACATCGACGGAGTCGTCTCTTCGCTCAAGAGCGAGGCTCGAGCCGTCGTCGTGCCGATCCACTGCGAGGGCTTTAAGTCCAAGGTCTGCGCGTCGGGCTTCGACGCGGCCTTCCTCGCGATCTCGAAGCACGTCCTGAAGGGCGAGAGGCTTCCGAAGCGGAAAGGGCTCGTGAACCTCTTCGCGCCGACTTCGGTGAGCCGCAAGGACCAGCTCGAGATCGAGCGCATGCTCGGCGTACTCGGCCTCGAGGCAAACTACCTGCCCTTCTACAGCTCGCTCGAAAAGCTGAGAAGGATACCGGCGGCCGAGGGATCGACCGCCATCTGCAAGGTCTTCGCCGACGAGTTCATGAAGGAGCTGGAGAGGGACTACGGCATTCCCTTCTCGCACACGGTCATGCCGATCGGCGTGCGGAACACGGATAAATGGTACAGGGGAGTCGCCTCGCTCTTCGGCAAGGAGGCCGAGGTCGAGAGGATCATCGAGGCCGAGCACGCTCGGGTCCTGCCGCTGATCGAGGGCATCCGCGGCCGTCTCGAGGGGAAGCGCGTCTTCATCTGCGGCGGAACGGGAAGGTCGTTCGCCGCAGCCGCCCTCGTCGACGACTTCGGCATGCGGCTCGTCGGCCTCGAGACGCCCACCTACGACGAGGACGCCCAGCTCGACGTCGATTACCTCAACGGCGTCCATGGGGACTTCGCGGTCGACGTGGCCAATATGCAGCCCTTCGAGCAGGTCAACCTCGTCAAGCGCCTTAAGCCCGACGTATTCATCGGCGTGCCGACGTGGACCGCTCGGCTCGGCATCCCGACGACGCACGTACTGGATATGAAGCGCCCGACCATGGGCTACGACGGGATACTCTACCTCGGCAACAAGATCGCCGACCAGATCGAGAATCCCGGCTTCAACGAGAAGCTCGCGCGGCACGCCCGGCTTCCGTACAAGGAATCGTGGTACGAGCAGGATCCCTTCAAGTTCATCAAGTCCGCCGCTCCGGCCGTGCCGGCCCGAGGCGGCCCCATCGTCAGGGAGGTCCGTTGATGTCCGCCATTACCGAGGCGCCCCGCGGCAATTGCGCGCTCGGCGGCGCGAACGCGGTCTTCTCCGCGATCGACAAGGTCGTCCCCGTATACCACGCGGGTCCGGGCTGCTGCATGCAAACCACGGCCGGCGAAGCCGGCCAGGCCGGCGGGCGAGCGCCCTTCTACGTCTCGGGCGTCTCCACGCCCTGCACGAACATGCTCGAGCACGACGTCGTCTTCGGCGGAGCCGACAGGCTCCGCGAGACCATCGAGGGAGCTCTCGAGGTCTTCGAGGCCGACGCCTTCTTCGTGCTGGAGGGATGCACCTCCGGGATCATCGGCGACGACGTCAAGAGCGTGACGGACGAGTTCCGCGGTCGGGGATTGCCCGTCTATCCCGTCGACTGCCCGGGCTTCCTCGGCGAGAGCTTCCGAGGCTACGAGATCGCCTTCGCATCCCTCCTCGAGCACATCGTCGAGCCGGCTCCGCGGGATGCGAACCTCGTCAATCTCTTCGGGATCATGCCCTATCACGATCCGTTCTGGGAGGGCAACCTCGAGGAGCTCTCGCGCGTCCTGGAGAAGCTGGGACTCCGCGTAAACACCTTCTTCACGAAGAGGCAGGGTATCGCGGTCGTCAAAGGATCATCGGCCGCCGCCCTGAACGTCATCGTCTCGCCCTGGCTCCTCAAGGGAACGGCCGCGACGTACGAGGAACGCTTCGGCGTTCCCAGCCTCCGCTGGCCCGGGCTGCCGATCGGCGCCACCGACACCTCCGCCTTCCTACGGGCGGTGGCGTCCAGGCTCGGCCTCGAGAAAGAGGCCGAGCGCGTCGCCGCCGAGGAGGAGGACTACGTCTACGGCTACCTCGAGACGGCCATCGGGGCGCTCAGCTGGAAGCGCTTCGCGGTGGTCGCGGACGCGAACACGGCCATCGGCGTCACGCGCTTCCTCGCCGACGACTACAGCTTCACGCCGATCGCGGCCATCGTCACCGACCCCGTATTCCGAGCCGAGGACGCAGCCCTGATCCGGAGCCGCCTGACCGGGCTCGAGCACGCGCGTCCGCCCGAGGTCGCATTCGAGCGCGATCAGTGGAGGATCAGGCAGATCCTGGAGTCGCATCCTGAGATCACCCTTCTCGTCGGGAGCACCAACGATCGGGAATACGCGATGGAGAAGGGCATCCAATGCGGCGTCGCGGCCTATCCGATCACAGATCGCCTCGTGTTCAACCGGAGCTACGCGGGATACCGCGGGAGCCTCACCCTCGTGGAGGACCTCTACGACAACCTCTAGCCTCACCCGCAAGGAGCCCCCATGCCGATGAATCTCGATGTCTCCGAAGTCATGGCCCGGGAGATCCGCCTCGGATCCATAAGCGGATACTACGGATCGGTCCGCGACCTCGCCTGCGCCGCCGGCTGCGGCAAGGCGCGGGGCCGGGAGCGCTGCTTCAGCCAGGCAAGCACCTGCAACTCCGGATGCGCCCAGGGCATGCTTTCCGTCATCATGGACGCGGCCATCGTGAACCACGGCCCCTCGGGCTGTGCGTCGGACGCGGTAGGCGCCAACTTCCTCGTCAGGACCATGCAGAGGCTCGCGGGCGCGCCGGAGCGCAACATCAGCTTCGTGAGCACGAACCTCAGGGAGAGCGACACCGTCTTCGGCGCCTCCGAGAAGCTGAAGTCGGCAGTCCGCGAGACCTGGAAGCGCTACAGGCCAGCCGCGATCTTCGTATGCTCGTCCTGCGCCTCCGCGGTGATGGGCGAGGACATCCGCGCGACACTGGGCGAGCTCAAGGGCGAGATACCGGTCCCCCTCAGCGCGGTCTTCTGCGAGGGCTTCAAGACAAGGATATGGGCCTCGGGCTTCGATGCGGCCTTCCACGCCATACTGTCGGACATCGTGAAGCCTCCGCGAAGGAAGGCTCGCGTCGTCAACTTCATCAACTTCTACGGCAGCGCGAAGCGGCAGATCACGGAGCTCTTCGCCCGCTTCGGCGTCGAGCCCTTCTTCCTGACCTGCGGCTCGACGATCGAGGAACTCACGCATCTCTCCGAGGCAGTCGCCACGGTCTCCGTCTGCGGAACGCTCGGCAGCTACCTCGGCGAGGGCCTCGAGGAGAAGTACGGAGTGCCATACGTGCGGAGCCTCAGGCCCCACGGGATCGCGGGCTACGAGGACTGGCTGCGCAAGCTCGGGGCGGCGATAGGCGTGGGCGCCGACGTCGAGGCCTACATCGCCGAAGAGCGGCCGAAGATCGAGGGCGAGCTCGGCAGGCTGCGCGAGAGGCTCAAGGGCCTGCGGGCGGTCGTCGGCATGGGGCCGGGCTATTCCTTCAACTTCATCCGCGTGCTCGGCGAGCTCGGGATCGAGGTCGTCTGGACTTCAGCCTGGCACTTCGATCCGAAGTACGACGATGGGAAGGCCGTTCCGGAGCTCGAGTTCCTCGCAGGCGGGACTGCGGGCGACGTACCCTTCGCCGTGAGCGACCAGCAGAATTTCGAGATCATGAACGTCCTGAACGCGCTCAAGCCGGACATCTACTTCTCGCGCCATCCGGGCACCACGGTATGGGCCTTGAAGCTCGGCTACGCGTCCCTCTGCGTCAACGACGAATACACGGCCTTCGGCTACCGAGGTCTCGTCAACTTCGGCACCATGATCGTCGACGCGATCACGAACCGGGGCTTCGCGGAGCTCTTCGCCAAGCGGAGCAGGCTGCCCTACACGGACTGGTGGTTCAGCCAGGAACATTCGCGTTTCCTGCAGGCCTCCACCGAAGAAGCCGCGACGGGAGTCGCCGGGTCAAGCGCGATCGGAGCGGAACATGATTGACATCGTCGACCAGCCGCGCTTCGTCTGCGCCCTCGGAGCCGTGAAGTCGGTACAAGCCATCGACAGGGCCGTGCCCGTCATGCACTCGGGCCCCGGCTGCGGCGCGAAGATCTCGGGCGCGCTCGCGGACCTCAACGGAGGCAGCCCTTCCGGCTACATATCCCCGCAGATCTATCCCTGCTCGAACATCGGCGAGCGCGAGGTCGTCTTCGGCGGAGCCGAGCGCCTCCGCGAGACCATCGCGAACGCTCTGAAAGTGGTGGACGGCGACCTTTTCGTCGCGCTCACCGGATGCACGAGCGCCCTCGTGGGCGACGACGCAGAGGAGATCGTCCGATCCTTCAAGGGCGCTCCCAAGCCCGTGATCCTCGCCGAGACGACCGGCTTCGTCGGCAACAACGTCCGAGGCCACGAGATCGTCCTCGAGGCGCTGATCGACCAGTACATGAAACCGGCGGAGCGCGAGAGCGGCCTCGTCAACATCTGGGCCACGGTCCCTTTCCAGGACGCGTTCTGGAACGGCAATCTCCGCGCCCTCGAGAGGCTCGTCGCCTCCCTCGGCCTGAGGACGAACGCGATCTTCGGGCCGCGGCGCGGGATCGCGGCGCTCGACGCCGTGCCGAGGGCCTCGCTCAACGTCCTCGCCGCTCCCTGGGCCGGCCTCGGCGCGGTCAAGAGGCTCGAGGAGAGATTCGGCACGCCCTATCTCCACCTGCCTACGATCCCGATCGGCCCGACCGAGACGGGGGAGTTCCTCCGCGCGGTCGGGGCCGCCGCGGGCGTAAGCGCGTCGCGCATCGAGGAGGTCGTCCGCGACGGGGAGGAAGAGTACCACTACTACATCGAGCGCTCGGCCGACATCTTCCTGGAGACGCGGGCCATGGCCCGTCGCTTCGTCGTCGTCGCGGACAGCGATTACGCGCTCGCGGTCTCGCGCTTCCTCGTGAACGACATGGGCCTCTTCCCCTCGAAGCTCTATGTGACCGACGACGCTCCCCGGGAGCATCGCGGCCGCATCGCCGGGTATTTCGGCGCGTATCAGCACGGAATACGTGCCGAGGTCGAATTCGCGATAGACGGGGGGAGGATCCACGAGGAGATCAGGGAGACGGACTTCTACGGCCGTCCCCTGATCATCGGCAGCTACTGGGAGCGGGCCCTGTCGAAGGAGCTCCGCGGCCACTACGTCGGCATAGGGATGCCTCTCGTGGACCGGCTCGTCCTCGACCGGTCCTACGTCGGATACGAGGGCGCCCTTCGCCTCCTCGAGGACATCTACGGCGTGGTCCTCGAGACCTTCATCTGATGGAGACTGAGCGATGCAGATATCGGACATAGCGCGAGAGGCCGAGGGCATGGCGCCCGAGCTCGTCGCGGTGCGCAGGGAGATACACAGGTATCCGGAGCTGAGCTTCGAGGAGGAGCGCACATCGCGCCTCGTCGTCCGGGAGCTGGCCGGCCTCGGACTGGAGCTGGAAGAGAGCTTCGGAGGAAGCACCGCGGTCGTCGCGATCCTTCGCCGCGGCTCAAGCCGCGGCAGCCCGAGGAACCTCGTCCTCCGCGCGGACATGGATGCCCTGGACATCCAGGAGGAGAGCGGCCTGCCCTTCGCGTCGGAGCGCCCCGGGCTCATGCACGCCTGCGGCCACGACGCGCATACGGCAGCCCTCATCGGAGCGGCGCGGCTTCTCTCCCGGCATCGGGATGAGCTCGAGGGCGAAGTCCGCTTCGTCTTCCAGCCGGGCGAGGAGGACGGTCGAGGCGCCCGCTTCCTCATCGAGCGCGGACTCCTCGACGATCCGCCCGCAGACGGGGCCTTCGCGCAGCACGCCGATCCGGGCCTGCCCGCTGGCCGGATATCCGTCCGCGAGGGAACAGTCTTCGCCTCGGGCGCGGGCTTCGCGCTCAGGGTCCAGGGCAAGGGCGGGCATCCCGGCCTGCCGCATCAGACGGTGGACGCCATAGTCGTCGCCGCGCAGATCGTCCAGGCGCTCCAGCTCCTCGCGAGCCGGCAGGCCGATCCGCGCAAGCCCTTCACGCTCGGTATCGGCACGATCCGCGGCGGGACCCGCGCCAACGTCATCGCCGACAGCGCCGAGCTGACGGGCACGATGCGCGCCTTCGACAGCGAGATCGTCGAGTGGGCCGCCGAGGGAATCGAGCGCATCGCGTCTCGCACTGCCGAGGCGTTCGGGGCGAGCTGTCGGACTGAGACGCGGCTCGGGGGCCTGCCCCTCGTCAATGACCCCGCGATGGTCACGCTCGCCCGCGGCGCCGTCGGAGCCGCGATCGGCAAGGACCGCCTGACGGCCGGCACGCCGATCCTCGCGGGCGAGGACTTCGCCCTTTTTGCCGAGAAGGTGCCCTCGGCGATGCTCATGCTGGGAGTCGGCCATCGAGGCCGCGAGAATTTCCCGCTGCACCATCCGCGTTTCGATATCGACGAGGCGGCGGTCCCTGTCGGGGCCGCCGCGCTCGCGAGCTGCGCCCTGGCCTTCCTAGCGCCGGGGAATACACAAGGAGGCTTATCGTGAAATCATCGAGGATCGCTTTAGCCGCGGCGCTCTCCCTAGCCGCGGCGTCCATGGCCTTCGGCCAGAGCGCCGCGAGCCCGCGTATCGTGCGCGTCGGCACGGGCAACGCCATGAAGCCCTATTGCTTCATCGACGAAAGCAACAAACTGACGGGTTATGACGTGGACGTGCTCAAGAAGATCGACGAGTTGCTTCCGGAGTACGTTTTCCGGATCGAGTCGTCCGAATTCAGCGCCATCCTCGTCGGAGTCGAGGCGGGCAAGATCGACCTCGCCTCGCACGAATTCGCCAAGAATCCCGACCGGGAGAAGAAGTTCCTCTTCCCGGATCGGCCTTTCGGCCATACGTTGCTCAAGCTCGTCGTCAGGAAGGACAGGAGCGACATCAACAAGTTCGAGGACCTCGTCGGTAAGACCATCTACCAGGGCCCGACCTCCAACTTCTATAAAGCGATCAAGGACTGGAACGAGAAGAATCCCGGCAGGAAGATCAACCTCGTCGCGATCGAGAACCAGACTAGCGCCGACGCGTTCCAGATGGTGGAAGACGGCAGGCAGGACGCGGCGACGGCCTTCCCGGTAATCTTCGAGCAGATACAAGGCCAGCTTCGCCTGAACGTAAAGATGACGGCGACCGCGTGGAAGGGCGATGTCTTCTTCGTGCTGAACAAGGGCGATACCGCGCTCAAGGCGCGCATCGACGAAGCGCTCGCGACTCTCGAGAAGAATGGAACGCTCTCCTCCCTGTCGACCAAGTGGCTGGGAGAAGACGTCTTCAAGGACTGACTCGAGGAAACCCATGCGCAAGCCCTTCGATATCGCCTGCGTAACCGGCAGCATCCCGTCCATCCTGAGGGCGCTGCCCGTCACGCTCGAGCTCGCAGCCATCTCTACCCTCCTCGGGGCCGCGATCGGCCTTCTCCTCGCATGGGCGCGACTGTCGCGGAGCCCGGCCGCTCGGGCGACCGCGGGCGGGCTCGTTTCCTTCCTGCGCGGGACTCCCCCGCTCGCGCAGCTCTTCCTCGCGTTCTATGGCCTGCCCCTCCTTCTCGGACGGGCGGGCCTCGAGATCGGCGCCTGGCCGAAGCTCGCCTTCGCCGTAATCGCCTTCTCCCTGAACGCGGGCGGATTCCTCGCCGAGATCGCGCGCGCCTCGTACCTCGCGGTCGATCCCGGGCAGCGCGAGGCCGCCCTCAGCGTCGGACTCGGCCCTTTCCAGGCCCTACGCAGGATAGTGGCGCCCCAAGCCGCGCGAATAGCCATGCCGAACATCGGCAACTCCCTCATCGGCCTCTTGAAGGAGACTTCCCTCGCCTACTCCATCGGCGTGATCGAGCTTACGGGCCAGGCGCAGATAGTCGCCGCCAGAGGCTACGGCGCCCGTCAATTCGAGACCCTGCTCGGCCTCGCCCTGGTGTACTGGGTTATGTGCCTCGGCCTCGAGCGAATCGTAGCGCTCGCGGAAGAGCGCCTCGGGCGCCATTCCCGTCAAGCGGCGTAAAGGCGCGGTATGAGCATCGATCTCGACTTCTCTCTGTTCCTCGTCCCGCGGATACTGGCGGCGTTGCCGACGACTCTCCTCGTCGCGGCGGTAGGCATGGCCGCCGGGACCTTCATCGGACTGGCGATCTACTTCGCGCGAGCGCTGCGGGTGCCGGCTCTTTCCCAATTCGCCGCCGTCTACGTCTCGTTCTTCCGGGGAACGCCGTTCCTCGTCCAGCTGCTCTTGGTGTACTACGGCTACCCTGTCCTGGCCGCGAGCCTCGCCGCCGCCGGGATGCCGCCGATCGCATCCCACCTGTCTCCCCTCGCCTACGCCTTCGCGGCCTTCTCGCTCAACTCATCGGCCTTCATCTCGGAGATCGTCAGATCGGCGATCCTCTCGGTCGACAAGGGACAGATCGAGGGCGCCTTCTCCGTCGGCATGAGCCTCGCCCAGGGCTATCGCCGCATCGTCCTGCCTCAAGCCTTCGTCGTGGCCCTGCCGGGGCTGGGCAACTTCTTCCTCGCATTGATCAAGGGGACCTCGCTCGCCTTCACGGTCTCCGTAATCGACGTGATGGCGGTAGCGAAGATCGAAGGAAGCGACGGCTATCGCTTTCTCGAGGCGTACCTCGTCGTCTCTTTCGTATATTGGGCCGTCTGCGCCGCCTTCGAGAGGCTCTTCAACGCCGCGGAGCGGCGCGCAGGGCGGCATAGGAAGGAAGGGAGCGCATCATGATACGCATCGAGGGCATCCGCAAGTCATTCGGCTCGAACGAGGTCCTCAAGGGCCTCGATATCAGCGTTGAAAAAGGAGAGGTCGTGGCGATCATCGGGCCGAGCGGATCGGGCAAGACGACTCTGCTCCGCTGCGTCAACTTCCTCGAGCGGGCCGACGCGGGGCGCATTTCGATCGGGGATCTGTGCGTTGATTTTCGGAGCGCGCGTAATCAGCAGATCGCGGCGATCCGGCGCCGAACGGCCATGGTGTTCCAGAATTACAACCTTTTCGCGAACAAGACGGCGCTGGAGAACGTAATGGAGGGCCTATTGATCGCGAGGAGAGTCCCCTTCGGCGAGGCCCGCGCGACGAGCGCGGCGATGCTCGAGAAGGTCGGCCTCGCGAGCAAGCTGGATGCCTACCCTTCACGCCTATCCGGCGGGCAGCAGCAGCGCGTCGGCATCGCGCGCGCGCTCGCCTTGAACCCGGAGGCGATCCTGCTCGACGAGCCGACCTCCGCCCTCGATCCAGAGCTGGTCGGGGAAGTACTCGGCGTCATTAAGAAAGTCGCGCGCGAAGGCATCACTATGGTCATCGTCACGCACGAGATTGCCTTCGCGGCGGACGTCGCGACGCGCGTCGTGTTCATGGACGAAGGCGTCATCGTCGAGGAAGGGGATCCTTCGGAGTTGATATCGCGCCCCAAGCAGGAGCGGACGAGGCAGTTCCTCAAGCGCATCCTGCCCGAAGGCGATTGGAACATCTAGTCCATCCGGACGCATGACGACGATAGGGAGGCAATCAAGATGTCTACGATCGCGATCATCTACGAATCGAGGAGCGGAAACACGCGGGCCTTGGCTGAGGCCGTCGCCGCGGGAATTTCGGGGACGGGACTCATTCCGCGAGTCATTCCGGTCGAGAAGGCGAAGATCGAGGATCTTGTCGAGGCCGACGGGATCGTCATCGGATCCTTCACCTCGTACGGGACACTCGGAGGGAAGACGAAGGCATTCCTGGATGAGACAGCGGCCGTGCACGGGGAGCTGGCGGGTAAGGCGGGCGGCGCCTTCGCCACGGCGGGCGGCCTCGGCGGCGGCGTCGAATCAACGGTGCTGACGATACTCAACGCCCTCCTCGTAGCGGGTCTCGTCATTCCCGGCGACTCGGCCTCGCCCCATTACGGCGCGGTCGCGATCGGCAAGCCCGACGAAGCGGCCGTCGAAGCCGCGCGCAGGCTCGGAAGGCGCGTGGCCGACCTCGCGAGAAAACTGGGCGTCGCATCGGGAAGCCTCGCTTCGCTGATACGGCCATGATCCCCCGCTACCCCGAGTTCTTCAACGACGTCTTCGGCCCCGTGATGCAGCCGGGCTCGAGCTCGCACTTCGCCGGCCCCTGCCGAATCGCCCTCCTCGCGGCCTCGCTTCTGGGCGAGGAGCCCGCGGCCGTCGAGTTCGTCCTCGATCCCGCGGGGACATACGCGGGAGTCTTCGGCCACATGAACGAGGACCTCGGCCTCCTGGGTGGGATCCTCGGACTAGAGCCCGACGATCCCCGGCTATTCCGGGCGAAAGCCATCGCCGCCGAGCGCGGCCTCGAGTGGCGCTTCACCCTCGAGGGAATTTCCGAGAGCTCACACCCCAACGCGGTGAAGATCCGTTCGCGGGGACGAGCCGGTAGCTCCGTAGAGCTCGTCGGCGACTCGACCGGGGGCGGGATGGTCGAGCTCCGCTCGATCCTGGGATTACCCGTGAGCTTCGAGGGCGACTGCTATGTGCTCCTCGAGGAAGGCGACGCATGCAGGGACTTCCGGCCCGACGACGGCGCGCTCCTCGAATCAGGCGTCGTCGAGCGAGGCGGGGCGGCGCTCGCCTGGTATAGGCTCGCGGATCGGCCGCGCGATATCCCCGCGGGCGCCCGGCTGCTCCGCCCTGTCCTCCCGGTGCTGAGCTCGCCCGGCCGCGGGCCGCAGCTCTTCGACACCGTGACCGCGTGGCGCGCCCTCGCGGAGGCCGAGGGCGTCGGCCTGTTCGAGCTCGCGCTGCGCTACGAGGAGGCCGCCTCCGCATGGCCGAGGGAGCGCGTCATCGACGCGATGCGCGATATCGACCGCATCTTGGACCGCCAGGTCCGCGCGGCCTACGAGCTGAATCCCGACCTTCCCGAGGGCCCCGATCGGAGGAGGGACGATCTGATCTGGCCCGCGTACGCGGGCCGAGGCCCGACGCTCGGCGGCCCCGTGCTCGCGTCCGCGATCCGGAAGGCCCTCGGCGTGATCGTGAAGACCCCGGGCGTGCCTATCGTGCCCGGCCCCATGGGCACGGGCGGCGGCTATCTCTACTCGGCGTTGAGCTCGGTCCGCGAAGCCCGAGGATACGGCGCCGACGACCTTCTGCGCGGCCTCTTCATCGCGGCGGGGATCGGCGCGATCGCATACACGCGGAGCGATCCCACGGGCGAGGTCATCGGCTGCGCCGGGGAATGCGGGCTCTGCTCCGCCATGGCCTCGGCGGCCATAGTCGAAATGTCGGGCGGAACGCCGGCTCAGGTGGAGAATGCGGCGAGCTTCGCGCTGCAGGCGACGATAGGCTGGCCCTGCGATCCGATCCCCGGAGGCAAGGAGCAACCCTGCCTGAGCAGGATCGTAACGGCCATCGGAAATTCGATCAACTTCGCCGACCTCGCCCTCGCGGGATCGGACGCGGTGCTGCCGTTCCACGAGGCCCTCGAGGCGGCCGATCGAGCGGGACGGGCACTGTCCCCCGACCTGCGCTGCAACGGCAAGGGCGGCTGCTGCGCCACGCCCACGGGCAGGAGGCTCGCCGAGGACTTCGACCGCCGTCGAGGTCTCGGAGGCCGCTAGCGGCCGGAGCGGTATCGCGACTTTCGGTCCCCTCGCCACGCGCGGTAGCACAAGTTACTTCAAAAGCCCTTAAAATAGTCCAATACGGCCGCATTTGTCGGATATAGGATCTCATTCATCTGAGCGATAACGCTCCTCGCGGAGGAATAGATGAGATACTCCTCTCTCGCAATCCCGGACGCGGGCGGCCTGCGCTTCGGCCGCGCGCCTTGTCCCGTCACATCCCGCCGCGGCATCGTCGTCGGCGGGGGCGCCGTGTATCCCGAGCTGAATTTCACGCTCCCGACGATGTCGATCAGCGACGCGACCTGGCCCGATGTCCGCGAGCACTACCGCGGCATCGTCGCCGACGCCCTCGAGCGCGCCTGCGATCTCGGCGTCGAGGCCCTGGTCCTCGAGTTCGAGACCCTCCTCGAGATGACCCTCAGGCCCGAGCTCGGGGTCGAGCTCGTCTCGATCATGAACGAGATATGCGAGGACTACTACGCCAGGCGCGGCCTGAAGAGCGAGATACGGCTGACGCCGAACGACACGCGCGACTACGATCGCCCGACGCGGATGCGCAGTTCGCCGCGCCTCGAGGGCATGATGAGGCTCTTCGAGGAGGGCGCGAGAGCGGGCGGCGACTTCCTCTCCATCGAGAGCACCGGCGGCAAGGAACTCCACGACGACGCCCTCCTCTACTGCGACGTTAAGGGCGTCGTCTTCGCGCTCGGCGTCCTCGCCCCCCGCGATATGGAATTCCTGTGGAAGAGGATCGTCGCCATCGCTAAAGCGACGGGCGTCCGCGCCGGCGGGGACACGGCCTGCGGCTTCGCGAACACCGCCATGGTGCTCGCCGAGAAGAAATACATTCCCCGCGTCTTCGCGGCCTTCGATCGCGCGCTCACCGTGCCGCGTACCCTCGTCGCTCACGAGGAAGGAGCCGTCGGCCCGGACAAGGACTGCGGTTACGAAGGCCCCTTCCTCAAGGCTATCGCCGGCATCCCGATATCCATGGAGGGCAAGACCTCGGCCTGCGCCCACTTCAGTCCGGTGGGCAACGTGGCCGCGGCCGCCTGCGACCTTTGGAGCAACGAGAGCGTGCAGAACATCAAGCTCCTGGGCGGCATGGCGCCGACCGTATACATGGAGCAGCTGGCCTACGATGCGCGGCTCATGAACGAGTCGATACGCCAGGGCAACGACAGCATTCTGCAGAAGCTCCTCGTCGACTCGGACATCAGGCGGGATCCTCAGGCCCTCGTGCTCGCTCCCGAGAGCGCGATCGAGATCTCGCGGGAGATCGTCGCGTCGAAAAGCCGCCTCGAGGCGACCATACGCGCCGGCGCGAAGGCCCTCGATATCATCGAGGGCGCCCATCGCGAAGGCTCGCTCGAGCTCGCGGAGCGCGAGCTCGAGTACCTTCATTCCATCCGCGACCAGCTCGGCGAGATTCCCGCAGATGAGGGTTCCTTCGTCGAGACGATGCTTCCGAGCATCGACACGAATAAGGTCATCCTCGAAGAGTACGGGTTGTAGGAGAGAATCGAGGCTGTCCAAAGAACGCGTGAAGCTTTTTTGGACAGCTGGTCCTTGTGCGGCTTTCGCGCCCGACCTACGCCTCGGACTCGAAGAGCCAAGTCGAGAGATAGCGCTCGCCGGTATCGGGCAGGACGACGACAATCGTCTTGCCGGCGCTCTCCGGCCGCTTCGCGACCTGGATCGCCGCCCAGAGCGCCGCGCCCGAGGAGATCCCGACGAGG
>Ga0153915_10000541_pt1 | contig 35149 bp, 35 predicted proteins | sample Opewatmetagenome_2_FD_107003 | JGI IMG/M metagenome (GOLD analysis project Ga0153915, IMG submission 107003) | Freshwater wetland microbial communities from Ohio, USA - Open water 3 Core 3 Depth 3 metaG | ecosystem: Environmental > Aquatic > Freshwater > Wetlands | place: USA: Ohio, Lake Erie... | reverse complement strand
CGGGCTTCCTGAGTGGCACACCGGGGGATATTTCCCCTCCCCCCCGCCGTTTCACGCGCCGACCCCCTCCTCACACGATTCGGGCAGGGGGATCAGGAGACTTGGGGGAGAATATCCCCCTGCGGATGTTCTCTTCACTTCTTTGCGAGATTCTTCAGGACATCGTCGGGGAGGCTCTTCGCATAGTCCGCCTTCGTGGGGCAGCGGCCCATCTTGATCCCCCGCTTCTTCACCGCATCCTTCAGGGCAGCGGCCGGGATGTCCTTGATCAGTTCCTTGAGTTCGGCATCCTTCATGGATCTCACCACGTGGACTATACACCGGCACCGTCCCATAAACCTTTTCACAGTTCCCGCAGATCCCTACCCGGGAAACGGGAAGCATGATTGTTCTCACCTGCAGGCGGTGCAAGGGGAGCGGCGAAGTCCCCAACCTCCAGTACGAGATCTGCCAGAAGATGACGTCTGCGGCCGCCCGCCAGCATTTCTGTATCCCGGGTACGGACGAATGCGAGGACGAGGAGGAGTGGGTGCGCCTGGGCTGTGCCCATGAAAAGACCCTGCCCTGCCCGGTCTGCGGGGGGGAGGGGGTGCTGGAGTTTGACGAGGAGGAGTGGGACCTCTCCGTGGATGAGGGGGATGGGGAGGCGGGAGATGAGACGCATCCCGGCAGCACGTCCGGGCAGGAGGGAACGGATCTCCGGCCTCCTGCACCGGCGGGCAACGTGACCACGCCCCCGTGACGCCTGCAGCAGTTTTGGATCCATTTCAAAAAGGATTTCTCGCACATATCCCGGTACTGAGACGCTCCCGGGGGCTCACCACCCCCGCCGCGCCCCCCTCGGAAGTATTCTTCAACCAGGCGGAGACGGTATTCTGCATTCGCTGAGTACTGGTGAGACGCTCTCGGGGGCTCACCGCCCCCGCCGCGTGGGCACCCCCCGCCGGTTATCCGGGGTTGGGGATCTTCCTGAGTGACACCGACACGGCAGGTTATCCTCACGGGGGAGGGGCCGGGAGGGGGCAGAGCCTCCTCCCGCACCCTGTCAATGCATCCGCCAGTTGCACGGAAAGGGAAAACAGAATCCCGGTCGATCCCCTCAGAGGACGGATGGGTGTGCTCCTAGAGAAACGCCCTCTCCCAGGTCTCCCACCGCCTGAATGAGAGCCGGATCAGGAGGAGGGCGGGGAGGAAGAGGAACACGCTCAGGAACGCGTATATCAGGGAGACCGACGAGAGGGCAATGAGGCCGAGGAGCACCGGCCCGGTGAAGAGCAGGGAGGCAGCGAAGACCCGCACGCTGTACACCATCACCGCTGGCCACAGGCCGGTCAGGAAGATCATGACCCCGCAGGCATAGACCGCCACGGAGAGGGCAAGGACTGTTGCCGGGAGGGCCGCACCGGGATTCCCGGTGAGGATGGCGAGCCCTCCCACCGAGACTGCCGTAATGGGCTGCAGGAGGAGGAAACTCGCGAACTTGCTCCGGATCAGGTCCGCGGTGCCCAGGGGAAGGAACGTGTAGGCACCGAGGGTGTCGAACTCGGTGAGCCAGGTGTACATGGTGGCAGCGATGACCCCGGCGACCCCCGCAAAGGTGACGAGGATCTGGGCCTGCGGCATGATCCGGCCCAGCACCGAGAGGGTGATCCAGATGATCCCCATCGGGAGCAGGAAGGAGAAGAGCGTCTGGCCCACGAGGCCCCCGCTCCTCCACAGGTCCAGGACGTCCTTGGCCATGAGGGGAGCGTACCGGAATCCGCGGAGCTGGCCGGCGAGGGGACCGAACCGGTTCGCGAACCTCTTCTCGCGGTCCGGGAACTCGGCGGTCAGGTACTGGATGGAGACGGCTGAGAAGAGGGTGATTATGCCGAGGGAGAGGAGAAACAGGGGCACTGACCACCCCCGGAACAGGGCATACGGCGGGAAGAGGAACTGCGGGTTCATTCCCCCCACGCCCGTGAGGAGGATGGCCAGGAGCACCCCGGCCCCCATGACGGCAGCCAGGAGTTTCACGGAATGGGCATAGAGCGTGGAAAGGAGGAAGACGGTGGAGAGGCCCGTGAGAAAGGCGAGGGTGAGCGAGAGGGCGGCGAGGCCCACGAAGGAGGGGGGGAGCCCGGACAGGGGAGTGCCCAGGGCGAGACCGGCGAGAAACGGGAACACCCAGAGGAGAAGGTAGTAGACCGTGTCCTTGGCAACGAAGGCCGCAAAGATCCTCCGGTCCGAGAGGGGGAGGGTGCGGGAGGAGTAGGCCAGCAGGCTTGCCTGGCCGAACCGGCGGTTCATCACTTCCCTCCCCAGGAGGCCGAACCCCCCCACCATGGCCCCCATCAGAAGGAACATGGCATGGACCAGGAACCCGATGAGTCCGCCGGGAATGGTGTCTGCCAGGTACGGGAGGAGGACCGAGCCCATGCGGGCGATAGCGGCGATGAGCACCGGGAAGAGGGCGAAGGAGACGCTCCCGAACATGGTGGAGTGGACCCGCCACTCCTCCTTCATCATGGCAACGAAGAGGTCACGCATCGGCGCCCTTCCCCACGGCCTCCAGGAAGAACCCGGTCAGGTGCTTCTTCCCCGCCAGGATCCCGGCCACCGGCCCCGCGTGGACCAGGTTACCCAGGTGGAGGATGGCCACGTCGGTACAGATCTCTTCGGCGATCTCCAGGATGTGGGTAGAGATGAAGATGGTGCCGCCGTCCCGAACGTACTCTCTCAGGTATTCCTTCACCTTCTGCTGCATGACAGGGTCGAAGTTGATGAGCGGTTCGTCGATGAGAGCCAGCACCGGGCGGTGGAGGAATGCCTGGGCAAACATCAGCTTCTGCCGGGTCCCCCGGGAGAGGTCCTTGCAGAGCACGTCCCTCTTCTCCTCGAACTCCAGGAAGTCGAACCACCACCCGGCTCTCTCCTCTCCCTCGTCCAGCCTCCGCACCTTTGCCACGAAGGACAGGTATTCCTCGGCGGTGAGGAAGCTGGGCGGGGACTCCTGCTCGGGGATGATCCCGACTTTTTCCCTCACCGCGACGGGCTCGGCGGCCACGTCCATCCCCAGGACCCGGGCCGATCCGGAGGTGGGCCGGATCTGCCCGGTGAGCATCCGGATCATGGTGGTCTTCCCTGATCCGTTGGGGCCCAGGAGACCGAAGAGGGACCCCGCCTGGACGTCGAGGGAGACCTGATTCACGGCAGTGACATCGCCAAAGCGCCGGGTGAGCTGCTCTGCCTGGATGACGGGTGGCATGGGGTGGTGGCTCCTTTCCTATTGGAGGTGTGGGCTGTACATGAGGATAAGGAATGGCCTGGTACGGAGCATGAGAGCAGGAGGGGGCTTCGGCCCCCTCCCGCCGCCCTCCCCCGGTGAGGATATTCGCTACGACCGTTTCTCCTGACGATCCGTCAATCTGGGCTCTGTGGGGGAGCCGATCCCGGTTCCTGGAAGCAAAATCCCGTCATCCGGATATCGGAAGAACGGCTTGAGGCGGCCATCCTCTCGCGGGGGTGGGACCGGGAGGGGGCATTCGCCCCCTCCCGCCACATGCGAGCATCAAGGATGGACTCCGCTCATCCCTCATTCATTCTGCTGTCCATCAGGAGGTGGAAAAAAAGGTTCAGAGGTAGGGGTTCCGCAGGGCCTTGTTGACCCCGAAGGTCGCCCGCTCCTCGACCGTCTTCTTATTCTTGGAGATCTTCTCGTTGGCGAGCTTGCTGACCAGATCGAGGCCGGGCTTCACCTGCTCGATGGGCTTCGTCTCGAAGCAGCCGGCGGCTATCGCCTTGTTCCAGGTCTCCTCGCCCTTCTTGGTGCGGATGAAGACCGTGGACCATCCGTCGGGGCTCCCGACGGAACCGGTGGAGATGTCCCCCAGGTTGGCCACGTAGTCCAGGCAGACGTGGCAGCCGGGCTGCTCGTACTTGTGGGTGATCTTCAGCGGCAGGGCTATTGATTTGCCCCGCTCGGTGATCACCGTGAACTTGCCCTTCCCGATCTCCATCTTCTTCGTTGCCTGGAGCTTCGTTCCCGCGTGGTCCTCCACGATCATCTGGATGGACTTGTACGGGAAGTTCTCCATGCAGAAGATGCCGATGGCGAGGGCCACCTTGTCAGGCACGTCCCGCATGCCGACCGGGTACAGCTGGGCCTTCCTCACTGCCTGCATCTGGCACGGGGTGCCCACGATCCCGACCTTGTCCAGGCCGAAGGACCGGGTCGCCTCCTTGAGCCAGGAGACCTGCGGGCTGATGTTGTACTTGGTCCCGCGGGCCGAGAGCAGCTCCTCCCGTGTCGTTGCGATGAACGGCCGGGGCTGCCAGGGCCGGGCTCCGGGTCCTGCGACGATGGCGCCGTCGATGATCCCATGCTCCAGCGCGAATGCAAAGAGCGAGGTGACGATGCCCCCATCCTGGGCTTTCCACATGATCTCCTTGTCCGTGGACCGGGCCGACACGCATACCTTGTATTTGCCGAGTTCAGTTCCCATTGTCATCACCTCACTTCATGGCTCCGTCAATGAGTTCCAGGATACCCTCGAACTCGTCCATCACTTCGAAGTTGTAGAACGACCTCGGGCACTGCCCATAGCACGCCCCGCACTTGATGCAGAGATCGCGCTGGCCCTGGGGCTTCCCGAACTCGTGGGTGATGGCCCGGACCGGGCATGCCGCCGCGCAGGAGCCGCATCCCATGCAGAGCCCCTGGTTGATGACGTCATTCATCAGGTCGCAGAAGCACGCGGTGGTGCCGCGCTTGGCGAGGGCCATCAGCGGCTTCAGGTACTTGCCGGCAAGGGCTTTCTGCTCCTCGGTGCCGCGCAGCAGCAGGTACGCCATCACACAGACGTTCCGGATCAGTTGCGGCGTCGGGGCGCAGCCGGGGATCACCACATCCACATCGATCAGGTTCCCGATGGGCAGGAAGGACTCGTGCTGGGGCTGGTTGACCTGGCCTCCCCGGGCGAACCGGGTGATGTTGCCGTAGGACGCACAGCCGCCGACCGCGACCACGACCTTGGCCTTCTTGCGCGTGGTCTTGATGTCCTCCACCGATTCATGGTCCTGGATACAGACCGACCCCTCGACGAGGGCCACATCCATCTCCGGGATGTGGCGGACATCGGCGAGGGTGAGGCCGTACACAAGGTCCGCATAATCATCCAGGATCTTTACCAGTCCCAGGTAGTTGTCTGCGAGGGACACGAGGCACCCGGTGCAGCCGCTCATGTGCACGTGTCCCACCGTGATCTTGTTTGCCACAGGTTTCTCCTCCTTTTTTGGTTCTGCCTTTTTCTCCGTCTTCACCTCAGCGGGTTTCGCAGCCGCTTTCGGCTCTTCCCCCGTGAGTGTCTTCTTGAAGGATTGCAACAGTCCCATACTCCACACCTATCTCCTCCAGTATTGCGGATACTGCCTTCGGAACTGCCTGCTTCACCTCGTCGGTGAGCCCGATCTCCATCTCCGGCGCAGAGACATGCTTCTTCTGGCAGCAGAGGATCCGGACCTTGATCTCGTCCCTGATCCGCTGCAGCGGTTCTGTCAGATCCCACGAGTGGGCGTCCCGGTAGCTGCCGGGCGGGAGCTCTTCCACCGAGAGCCACCTGAGCTCTCCGGGCTTTCCCCCGAAGTCCGCGATGTCAACCACTACCAGTTTCTTTGTCTGGGCTGGATCGAGCATCGTAAAGACAAAATGGGGACCGCCCAGGCCGGCATCGATCACCTTGACCGACACGGGCAGGGCGAGGGCCCTGAGACTCTCCACCACTGCGGGTCCGAACCCGTCATCTGCGTACAGCGGGTTTCCGCACCCGGTGATCACGATCTCGGGATACAGGTGTTCCATCAGGCTCACTGGATGAGTTTCTGTGCCACAATCCTGTTGTCGTCGTCCACCACGATCATGTGGGTTGCACACGAGACGCAGGGGTCATATCCGCGCACCACAATCTCAGCGAGCTGCCAGGGTGCACCGGTGAGCGCCCGGCTGCAGGTGGGGAAGTTCCAGGTGGTGGGTACCAGCATCTCATACCACTGCACGCGGCCGTCCTTGACCCTTGCCAGGTGCACGTCCGTGCCCCGCGGGGCCTCGTTGGCGGCCCATCCCATGGAGCCGTCGCCCTGCGGGATGGGATCGGCAAGGACCTTCCCGGATGGGTTCAGCGCGTCCAGGGACTTGAGGATTGCATACACGCAGTCCACGTACTCCAGCTGGCGGGCGATGTGCTGGCCGACGGTGCCCTTCTCGTCGTATCCCTTGAATTTCACCAGGCGTGCCCTGGGGCCGACTTCCACCGGCTGTCCGTCGTACGTCGGGACACCGGTGCAGGCCTCCATCTGGGGGTTGGCCTTGGTGCCCTTCTTGGTGGTGCCTCCGATCGGGTAGGACGGGTCCTCGAAGTCGATCTCCATCTCGCCCATATACCAGTCCCAGGGGCGGGATTCGGCCCACCGCTCGGGCTGCCAGGTGGGGTGCTCGGCAAGGCTGTTGGTCCCGTACATCGGATCCACGGCCATGTAACCCTGATTGTGGTACCCGAGGTCCTTGGGCATGGGGACCTTGGCGTTGCCGACCACGCAATAGTCACGCTTCTGGAAGTTGCGCAGGATCGCGATCATGAACTCCATCTGGTCGGTGGCGAGCTGGCGTCCTTCCTTGGCTAGGTCGTACATCTTCATCCTGGCCCGCTCGGTGACGTTGCGGTACATGCCCCCGACCCTCGGGTTGGACGGGTGGACCGCTTCGCCGCCGGCAATCTCGCCGATGGTCTGGCCGATCTCGCGGAGCCGGATGATCCGTGCGGCTACGCTCCTCACCGGCTCCACCTTGGCGAACGGGTTGATCTTGGTGTCCGTTCCCGGCAGGTAGAAATCGGGGAGGATCAGAATGTTGTGCAGGGCGATGCTGTGAAGCCGGTTGGCTGCGTGCAGGATCACCCGCAGGAGTTTTGCATCCTGGGGGATCTCGCACTTGATGGAGGCCTCCATGGCTTCGATGCCTGCAAGGGTATGGGCGATCGGACAGATGCCGCAGACCCGCGAGGCAATCTTGGGGACCTGGTCCATCGTCTTCCCGATGGCCAGCTTTTCAACCCCACGGACAGGCGTGATCGAGAGCCAGTCGCCCCGTTCCACGATCCCCTGATCGTTGATCTTGAGAACGAGCTTGGAGTGGCCTTCGTGCCTGGTGGTTGGAGAGATCTCTACAACTTTCGACAATGATATCGCCTCGTCTTAATGCTCACGTGTTCATCGGGCGGTACTGGATTTGGAGCGCACTCTGTGCACTATCCGTACAATCATGTACGCAAACAGGAAGTTACCTCCTGTCGTTAGTTATAGTTTTCCTTTTTTCCCAACCTCCCGTCAGGGAACATGTGTGTATTTCCGATGCTTCCGAACCATGGCCGACGGTGCGGCACACCGTCTGCCAGGAACACTGTCCCTCCCGTCGTGAAATGAGGCCGGGATGCAGCTGCCGCTCTCGGTTTCCCCTGCTCTTGGGGCCATATCTGATTTCATCAGAATTTATCAGATAAATTATGATAACTGGCATCATTTTCTTGGGGGACAAATCATAATTTTTTAATACTATTTTGGAGAATAATCAGGTAGAGACGATCCACGATGCGGATGCCGGTGCTGCTTTTCTGTGGTATGCTCCTCCTCTGCCCCCTTGTGGCAGGGGCCGGGGCAGAGAACATCGGAGGGGATGTCGGGTACTACCAGATTGATTCCAATCCCTCGGGTGGTGAGGTCCACTTCGATGGCCAGTACCGGGGAACCACACCGGTCACGGTGGAGGTGTACACCACTTCACCACCGGGGCACACGGTGAGTGTATCCCTGGATGGCTACAGGACCTGGACCCAGAACCTCCCGGGTAACCCGGCTGTGGGAGAGACGGTGCCGGTGACCGCCTCCCTGGAGCCCCTGGAGCAGTACGGATCCATCTATGTCACCACCACACCGACGGGCGCTGCCATCTACCTGAACGGCAACTACCGCGGCACTGCTCCCCTCACCATCACCAGCGTCCGGCCGGGCACCTACACGATTGAGGCAGATCTGGAGGGCTACGAGAGCGCCTCCACTTCCGATACCGTGGTCGCCGGCCAGCAGCTCACCGAGTATTTCCCGCTGAAGAAGATCGTCCGTGCCGGGTCGGTTACCATCATCTCCGATCCCGTGTCGGCCTTCATCTACCTGGACGGGGACTACCAGGGACGGACCCCTCTCACCCTTACGAAGGTATCACCCGGAACCCACACCATTGAGCTGGATGCCAGCAATTACCATGACTGGAAGACCACCGTCACCGTAGCCGAGGGTTCGGATCAGACCGTCCGGGCCACCCTCTCATCTATCCCCTCGTCCACCACCGGCTGGATCCAGGTCGCGTCCACGCCTGCGGGGGCCACCATCCGGATGGACGGCGTGGTCCAGGGCCAGACACCGCCCTCGGGAGTGTACACCGTCCAGAATGTCCCTGCCGGAGACCACATCATCGCCCTGCAGCTCACGGGATACCAGGAATACACGACAACGGTAAACGTCCGGGTGAGCACCACCACCCACGTGACCGCATCGCTCCAGTCCACCCCCTCGACCACCCCAATTCCCGAGGGCGGCGGTGTCTCGGTCTCCTCGGTGCCCTCCGGGGGCAATGTCTTTGTGGACAATGTGTACAGGGGCGTTACCCCGGTCACCCTCACCGGGATCCCTGCAGGGACCCACACGATCCGGGTGCAGCTTCAGGGGTACCGGGACTTCTCCATGGAGGTGCAGGTGGTCGGCGGAACCACGACTCCGGTGACGGCCTCGCTGGAGATGGTGGCTACCCCCGCCCCCACGAAGAGCGGGCTCCCGCCCTTTGCGGCAGCCGCTGGTGTCCTCATGGCGGGCCTCCTCCTCTTCCTGATCTGGCGGGCCCGGTAATCCCCTTTTTTTTCCACGGCAGCCTGCAGGCACCAGTGCACGTCCACCCCAGACAGTCCCGCGAGGGCGAAGGGGGGAGCAGGCTTTCGACAGGATACCCGTCTCTTCCGTCAACCGGATGAATCAGCGAAGGGACCATGCCTGTCAAGGACAGGGAAGAGGCCCCTCCACGGTCCCTCCGTGCCAGAGTAACCCTCACCGGGCAGGCACGGAGGACCGGGAACACGCGGAGGGGATGGAGATTTCAAAACGGGCGCCCTTCCCGTACTCACCATTCTCCCGGATCGCGATACCGGTCAGGGACAGGATCTCCCTCGTGAGGAAGAGACCGAGACCGGTTCCCTTCCCCACGCCGTAGGCAAAGATCCGCTCCTTCTGATCCTCCGCAACGCCTGTGCCGTTGTCCGAGTAGATGACCACAGCCCCGGCCGGGTGCTCCCTCCAGGTAAGGGTGATGAGCGAGAGTCCGCTCCCTGCGTGCCGGAGGCTGTTGTCCATCAGGTTATAGAAGACCTTCCCGAGCAGCATGTCCGCAGAGAGCGAGAGGCCCTCCAGGTGGATCTCCACCGCCACGTCCGGGGACCTGAGCGGGGCAGTGGAGGCGGTGGCCACCTCCTGGGCAGACTGCCACTGCGGTCCCTGGACACCCAGCTCCTGGTAATCCCTCGTGAATTCGATCTGCTGCCGGATCCGGTACGTGGTCTTCTCGATCTTCCCGAGGAGGGATGCGATCTCTGCAGGTTCGCTGCTCTCCTTCACGAGGGCCGTGTAGCCCATGAGGGCTGTGACCGTGTTGAGGATATCATGCCGGGTGATGCTGTTGAGGAGCATGATCTTCCGGTTCGCAGCCTGGAGGGCCTCCTCCATCCGTTTCCTCTCCGTGATATCGAGGGCAAGGCCACGGAGGCCAACGGGTTTCCCGTTGCGGAGGATGCGCGAGGCGTAGGTCATCATCGTGAAGCGGGTGCCGTCCTTCTTGATGGCGGTGTACTCGGCCGGTACATTCCTCTCCCCCCGCAGGGTCCCCTGGAAGTTCTGGATGGCCTTCTCCCGCTCTTCCGGCGAGATCACCCGGAAGATCGGGAAGGGCTGGAGGAAATCCTCCGGCGTGTAGCCGAAGCATTCGATGCTGGGCCGGTTCGCAAAGGTGAGGACCCCCTGCTCGTCCGTCTCGTAGACTGCCTGGGGAAGGAGCTCCGAGAACTCCCTGAACCGCTGTTCGCTCTCCCGCAATGCCTCATCGATTTCGTGGCCGCCAGGGACCGGGCTCCCGAGAAGCACTGTCAGGCTCATTCCCCCGATCGCGAGGCGGGATGCAGAGAGGAAACAGGGGATCCTGCCGCCGGATCCTCCCACCAGGTGCACTATGGCCTCAAACGGACCTTTGTCGGGGAGCTCTCTGAGGAGTCTCAAGAGCGAGGGCCGATCTTCCTCGGCCACCAGCTCGAGCACCCGGGTGCCCGCCAGATCGGATGAAGGGGAACCGAGCAGCATCTCGCCCCGCCGGTTCAACCCGGTGAGGCGTCCATTCCCGTCGCAGATGAAGACCAGGCCCGGGAGATCTGGAACCAGGCTTGCCAGGGGCTCCGGAACCGTGCACCGGAGGTCTTCTCCCGGGTTCACCGGATCGGAACCGCCCGCGACCGCGGTCCCTGCCCCGGAACCTCCCGGCGGCTGGTGCGAGAGGACATCGCTGACACGGGCAGGGGGATCAATGCGTCCCCGGTTTCCGGATGGATTGTGCATGGGGTAGTCCTTCCGGGCATCCCCGGCAGGGGGATACCCGGCAGCGGCCCAACGAGGGCCGTCAACGCGTAAAGGATTAATTAGATGAGCTTGTATATAAACATGACTAATTGTGAATATCACAATATTTTAGATTTCTCTGGTTTCTAACGATATTAAATGGTTTCAGCCGACTACTCCACCGGCGGGCGGAAAGGATACCCTGGTGCCGGCAATTCACTCCCCATTCTCCGGTTTTCAAGACTGCATGAAAAGAGAGAAGGATCATCCACCGAAGATCTCCCCGGGGGGAGAGCGCTCCGCTGTTCTCCTCAGAACTTCTTCGGCGCCTGCAGTTCCCCCTCGATCTCCACCTTCAGTTCGGCAAGAGTGGCCTTCCGCTCGGCATAGGCGTCGTGCTGGTGGATGGACTCCTCGTTTGTCTGCTTGATGGTGACCACCGCATCGGCGGGGAGGTCCGAGAACGTGGAGAGCACCTGCTTGGCCATCTCCCGGACGCAGTCCTCGACAAAGCGGGGGTTCTTATGGGCTTCCATGACCACATAGCTCTCGTCGCCCCGCTTCAGGAGCTCGAAGATCCGTGCCGACATGGATTCCTTCAGGATGGAGATGATCTTCTCCAGGCCGACATGCTGGTCATCGTCGGTCTCCACGCAGAGGAAACCCTTTCCCCGCTGGTTGTGGGTGGCCATCGGGATCTCGGAGAAGAACCTGTCGATCTTCTCACGCGTGAGGCCGATCTCCTGAAGAACCGTGGTGGCCCGGTCCTTCATGATGTCCTGGGCGCAGGGGCATGCGGTCATGCCCGTCACCTCGGCCCCGATGGCCTTGCGGACAAAGGGTTCGGAGTCGTTCCTGCGGGCAACGGCCCTGGCATAGACGATTACGACCTCGTGGCAGGCCGTGTGGGAGACGGGGGTCTCCCGTTTCTGCATGAACTGGCTCTTCATACGGACCTCGGTGCGGTCCGCGTACTCGTGCCGGTCCAGCAGCCGGCGTGCCACCGTGCTGCAGAGTTCCTCCACCTCTTTCACCTCCCCGTCGGTGGCATGCTGGAGGACCTCGTCGATCACCTCGAAGTTGCGGGAGAGGTTGGCCCCTTTGAGGTTCGCAGGAAGGTCCACAAAGACATCGAAGGTAGAGATGAAGATGACCGGCCGCTTCCCGGGCCGTGCCACTTCCACCAGCTTCTGCACGTTTTTTACCCCGACCCGGCTCAGGTTGATGCAGATCTCGGGACGGGTGGCCTGGACATCAGGTAAATCCATGGGAGAACTCCCGGCTGTCAGATATCGCGATCGGTAAAGTAGGTGCCGGGGAGAGCCCCGGTTCGGTTATGTTTCTTACCTTTCCTTATATAATATTTATGTCCTCCTCCGCTGATATAACCGGCCATGGAAGGGACAATACCACGCTACTTTGACGGGGATGCGGACCTCTCGGTCCTCAAGGGAAAGCAGATCGCGGTCATCGGCTACGGTTCGCAGGGCCGGGGCCAGTCACTGAACCTGCGGGACAGCGGCCTCGATGTGATCATCGGGCTGCGGCAGGGGAAGTCCTGGCAGAAAGCCAGCGGGGACGGCTTCAAGGTCTTTCCCGTGAAAGACGCGGTGAAGAAGGCAGATCTCGTCCAGATCCTCGTCCCCGACGAGCTCCAGGGCGGGGTGTACCGGTCGGAGATCCAGCCCCATCTGGAGGACGGGATGACCCTCTCCTGCTCCCACGGCTTCAACATCCATTTCGGCCAGATCGTGCCGCCCCCGGGTGTTGACGTGATCATGATCGCACCCAAGGGCCCCGGGGCCATGGTCCGGAGGACCTACGAGGAAGGGAAGGGGGTCCCTGCCCTGATCGCCATCCACCAAGACGCCACCGGGAAGGCAAAGGAGACAGCCCTCGCCTATGCGAAGGGGATCGGTGCCACCCGTGCCGTCGTCCTGGAGACCACGTTCCGCGAGGAGACCGAGACCGATCTCTTCGGGGAGCAGACGGTGCTCTGCGGGGGGATGACATCTCTCATCAAGGCCGGGTTCGAGACGCTGGTGGATGCCGGCTACGCCCCCGAGATGGCATATCTCGAGGTGCTCCACGAGACGAAGCTGATCGTGGACCTGATCTACGAGGGAGGGTTCACCAACATGCGGAACGCCATCAGTAACACGGCCCAGTACGGTGACCTGACGCGGGGCCCCCGGGTCATCGGGCCCGAGGTGTACCAGGCGATGCAGGAGATCCTCGACGAGATCCAGAGCGGCGAGTTCGCCCGGGAGTGGATACTGGAGAACCAGGTGAACCGCCCCGTCTTCAACGCCCTCACCCGGGCGGACGAGGAGCACCTGATCGAAGACGTGGGGAAGGAGATCCGTGCCCTGATGCCGCAGTTCAGGAGATAATCTTCCCATCCTTTTTTCCCGTGTTTCCTGCAGTAGTTCCCTGAAGCCCGGGGCCCGTTCCCTCCTGCCGCGGCGCCTGCGGATTTCATTGAACGCGACATGGCGGTGTCATGCAGCTGTGTGGTACTGGTGAGACGCTCTCGGGGGCTCACCGCCCCCGCCGCGTGGGCACCCCCCGCCAGTTTTCTCACGCCAGGTGTCCCCGGTTCCTGGCAACCACTGAACGGCAGGCTATCTTCACGGGGGAGGGCCCGGGAGGGGGCTCTGCCCCCTCCCGCACCATCCTGCGGGATAACCTTCTGGCCGAACTAACCCGGGCAGATGCCATATCTTATGTGAAACCCGCACCCATCCTCCCGGCATGTCTGTTGCCATAGTCTATCACAGTGAGACCGGGAACACCGAAGGGGTGGCGAAGCGCATCGCATCCGCCACCGGAGGCGAGCTGATCCCGGTGAAGGACTGCACAGGGTACAATAAAATCACCATGTACCTGCTGGGCTCCGCCAGGGCGCGCCGGAGGGAACTGGCACGGATTGAGCCTGCGGCCATCGACGTATCCCGCCATACCCTCATCGTCGTCGGCTCCCCGGTGTGGGCCTGGTCCCCGACCCCGGCCGCCAACGCCGCCATCGCAGCCCTCCGGGGATGCGAGGGGAAGAAGGGGATCGTCCTTGCCACCTGTGGCGGGAAACCCGGCGAGACCCTGGCCATGATGAAGGAAGCCCTCTTAGCCCGGGGCGTGGACGTCGTGGGCACCTTCGCATTCGCACCCAGGGATCTCACTGACGAGCAGAAGATGGCGGAACTGGTCTCTGCCGTCAAGCAATCGGCGGGGCAGGGGTGAAGGGAGCGGATCACAGATTACTTCCTGTTCCATAGGACGCTCTTGGGGGCTGCCGTCCCCGCCGCTGCGGCATCCCCCGCATGAGGATAGTCCCTTCCATCGGCAAAACCGATGATCCACCCGTCACCCGGGGGGGCGCCCACGCGGCGGGGGGGCGAAAGCCCCCCGGGAGCGTCCCACTGGACGTATCATTCTGATGAATGAGCCGGAAATCTCCATCCGCTGACCTGATACTGCATGACGGGAGGGGGCCGGCCCTCTCCCGTTCCCACCCCCGCGAGGATAGTCCTCTCCATCGGTTTCTTCCGATTGGGATGATGTTGTACGGCCGAAAAAGGTGATATTCCGCTTCTTCAGCCCCGCATCAGGGCGGTGACCGTCCCTTCATAGCGGCGCAGTTCCTCCGCGGTGAGGACCAGCCGTTCCTTCCCCGCGGTGATACGGAGTCCGTCACCACCCGCCTCCCCGAGGATCCGGAAGGGGAGGCCCTTCAGCCGCGATTCGTCGCGGACCGCCACCAGGAACCGGCCACAGGTCTCCGAGAAGAGCCCTGCCACCGGATCGCCCTCCACTTCCACCATGGCGTCAGGGGAGAGGGCGGCGAGGGCGGCGAGAAGGCCGCCCTGGGAGAGGTCGGTGGCCGCCAGGCATGACCCGGAGTTCACGAGCTCACGGATGCGTGCGAGCACCGCGATATCGGCGAGTGCAGGGGCATCCCCCCCGCAGCCGGTCACCGCATCCAGCACGGAACCGCCGAACTCCGCCCGGGTCTCCCCCACGAGGGCCAGCAATGCGCCTTCCGGCGCAGGCTGCCAGGTGCGGACATCCCCCTTCCCGACCAGGCCGATGGAGGGGGTGGGCCGGATCTGGGTCCCGAACTCGTCGCTCTCGTTGTACAGGGAGACGTTGCCCCCCACCACCGGGACGCCCATCCGGCGGGCCATGTCCCCCAGTCCCCGGATGCACTCTTCCAGCTCCCAGCAGATCTCCGGGTGGACGGGGCTCGCGAAGTTCAGGCAGTTGACGATGCAGAGGGGCTCTGCACCCACCACCGCCAGGTTGGCGGCATTCTCGTACAGGGAGTTGGCGGTCCCCTCATACGGCCGGATGGCGATCTGCCTGGGGTTGCACCCGCAGGAGAGGACGAGTGCAGCCCCATCCAGCCGGAGCACCGCCGCGTCCCGGGCCAGCGAGACGCTGCGGAGCTGCACGTCGTGGTCGTACTGCTCGGTGACCCATTCGGTTCCTGCCACTTCGGGGTGGGAGAGGACGAGTGCCGCGAGGGCCGCGAGGTCTGCGGCAGGACGGGCATACGGCCGGGCGAGGTGGCGGGGTTTCGTCTCCCACTGGCAGAGGGGGGCACCGTGGGTGAGGAGCCGGATGGGGAGATCGCAGGCCACCTTCCCGTGGAAGAGGACCCGGTAGCGGGGCTCCGGGATCACCTTCCCGATCTCGCTCCAGGTGAGGTCGTACTTCTCGGCGATGCGGGAGAGGGCCGGGACGTCCCGGGCCCGGGTCTCGATCAGCATCCGTTCCTGGGACTCGGAGAGCATGATCTCGGGGGGCGTCATTCCCGCTTCCCGCTGCCGGACCCGGTCCGCGTGGATCTCGGCACCGAAGGTGCTGCACATCTCGCTGGAGGCCCCGGCGAGCCCCGCCGCACCCAGGTCCTTGCAGGAGAGGACCGTACCGGTCTCCGCCATCTCCAGCACCGCATCGATGATCAGCTTCTCGGTGTAGGGATCCCCGATCTGGACGCTGGGCCTGTCCTCGGCCTCCGAGTCCTCGGAGAGGTCCCGGGAGGCGAAGGACGCCCCGCCCATCCCGTCCCTCCCCGTCGAGGAACCGACCAGGAGCAGGGGGTTGCCCGGCTCCCTGGCCCGGGCCAGCAGGTACCGGTCCGGGTGCACGATCCCCACGCAGACCACGTTGACGAGAGGGTTACCGCGGTAGGAGGGGTCCACCACCACCTCCCCGCGGACCACCGGTACGCCGATGCAGTTCCCGTAGTCCCCGATGCCCGCCACCACGTGCTCGAAGAGATACCGGTTCTTCTCGTCGGTGAGCGTGCCGAAATAGAGGGGATCCATGAGGGCGATGGGCCGGGCCCCCATGGAGACCACGTCCCGGACGATGCCCCCGACGCCGGTCGCCGAGCCGTGGTAGGGATCCACGTAGCTGGGGTGGTTGTGACTCTCCATTCCCACGACGACAGCGAGATCCTCTGAGAACCGGACCACCGCCGCATCGTCACCGGGACCGACGATCACGTTCGGGCCGGTGGTGGGCAGCGTTGCCAGCAGCTTCCGGGTGGAGCGGTAGCTGCAGTGTTCGCTCCAGAGGTTCTCGAAGCAGGCGGTTTCCAGCGGGGTGAGATCCCGCCCCAGCTCACGCCGGAGGTGCGCCAGATCCTCGGACGACAGCATGTACGGAATGGTATGCCCATGCGGCTCCATAAAACCCGCCGGTCCGCCCCCGGGGATATCCTTTAACACCCCGGCCATCCCATGGATACCCATGGCGGAATCGTACGAGGATCTCCTGAAGAAGGCCTATTCCCAGATCACGGAGGTCACGGGAACCGGTGAGCGGTTCCAGATCCCGGTGGCCAAGGCCTTCATCGAGGGGAAGACCACCGTCCTCGAGAACTTTGCCGAGATCGCGGATATCCTGAACCGGGACAGGGACGACCTGATGAAGTACCTGGTGGGGGAGCTGGGCACCGCGGGTAAGATCGACGGAAACCGGGCAGTCTTCAACGGCAAGTTCGAGCAGGGGATGGTGAACGGCCTGATCCGGCACTACGTCGAGGATTACGTGATCTGTTCGGAGTGCGGGCGGCCCGACACCCGGCTCGTGAAGGACGGCAGGATCCCGGTGCTGCGGTGCGACGCCTGCGGGGGGCACCGGCCCGTGAAGAAGCGGAAGGCCAGGACGGAGCCTGCCTCCGACCGGCTGGAGGAAGGGGCGGTCCTGGACGTGGAGATCCAGTCCATCTCCAAGCGGGGGGACGGTGTCGTGCGCCTGGGCAAATACACCCTTTACGTGGCGGGGGCCAAGCCCAAGGACAAGGTGAAGATCCGCATCACCCGAATCGTGGGACCGGTGGGATTCACCGAGCGGGCGTAGAGAGCCATCTGTTGCCGTCATCTCTCTCCCGCTTTTTTCTCACGTCATTGCCTTTCAGAGAAGTGAGATGGCTGTCAGTCCGATCCGCTTATCCTCACCGGGGGAGGGCGATAGGAGGGGGCAGAGCCCCCTCCCGACCCCACCCCTCGGGGACAGTCCCCTCCAAGCGGTTTCTCCGGGTTTTCGGAGATATGCCCGGAGCGGGGAAAGATATCCCTCCTCTTTCAGAAGAGCCGACCACCAGGCCGGGAAGAAAAGGGGGGATGTTTCAGGCCTTCAGGTCCTTCAAGAGCTCGTCGCAGTGACCGGAGATTCTTCCGCAGGCCTCGCGGAGCACTTCGATGGGCCCCTTCTTCCCGTCTGTCGTGATCAGGAGCTCGGGGTCCGAGAACTGGAATTCCATCAGGTAGCGCGCGACGTCCACCGACGGATCCTTTAAAATCTCGTCGGTGAGCAGGTTCAGGAAAGTGTGCCCCTCGCCCTTGAGCACGATCCGTGCCTGGTCCGCCCGCAGTTCGAGGATCTTGATCTCCATGCCGTTTGTACATGGAGGGCTGAATATAAAAAGGGAACCGGGCCGGCCGCGACCCGCGGGAGAAGCATGCCTGGAAGGTGAGGCGACGGTATTCCGTATACGCTGGCTACTGGTGAGACGCTCTCGGGGGCTCACCGCCCCCGCCGCGTGGGCACCCTCCGCCGGTTTTCAGGGACGGGAAGATGACACTGTCTCGTCAACCGAAGATCCGTCTATCCTCGTAGGGGAAGGCCCGGAAGGGGGCTCCAGCCCCCTCCCGTCATCATTACCAACAGGGAACAGGTGAGCCAACCCTTCATCAGAACTTAAAGGACTCCATGTCCCTTCCCTGGTGGGGCATCTCCCAGGGAATCAGGTGGGAGAGGTGGACGCACCGGAAATCCTTTGCCCCCACCTCCTCCGCGAGCCGGCACGCCTCCTCGTAGTTCATGTGCTTGTGGAGCCGGATCTCGGGCGGGGCGATGCCGTCGACGAAGAGCAGGTCCATGCCTGTGAGGAGCTTCCTGCTCCTTTCAGGAATGGATGCGAGGGTATCGGAAGTGTACCCGACCCGGAATCCTTCGTGTTCCAGCACCAGGCCGCAGGCGTACGCGGGGGGATGGTTCATCTCGACGAAGGTGATCGTGATACCGAAGAGGTCGAAAGGCCGGTAGGGTTCGTGCGGATGGCGGGCAAAGGAGAGAAAACTGAAGTACTCTGCTGCGTAGCCGAGAGTCCGGGGATCTGCATAGACAGGGGGAGGATCCTGGACCCTATAGAAGTCGCCGTAACCGGTGTAGTGGTCATAGTGACCATGGGTCCAGATCACCGCGTCCACGGCCGGGCCACCGGCAGCCAGGAGCTGCTGCCGCATGTCAGGAGTGCTGTCCACGAGAAGGGTCTTTCCGCCGTGCTGTACGAGAAGCGAGGTCCGGAGGCGCTGCCTGCCCGAACGGACCGCTTCGGTGCAGACCGGGCAGCGGCACCCCACCTTGGGTGTCCCCACCGCATCACCGGACCCCAGGAGGGTGAGAAGCATGCTATTCTGTACCGCGGAGGTGATTCCTCCCCTGCACGAGCCGGATGCCACTCTCCAGGTCCGCCTCGCCGATAGAGCGGTCCCCGCGTACCAGGGCCGAGAGGAGGGCTTCCCGCACCAGTACACGGAGGTCGGCGCCGGAGAACCCCTCGGTGCGGCCCGCGAGGGCGGAGAGGTCGCCCTTGCACTCCAGGGATGACGTGACGGACACGAGTATCTCCCGCCGCATCGCCTCGTCCGGGAGCGGGAACTCCACCACCTCGTCGAACCGGCGCCAGGCCGCCTCGTCCAGCAGCTGGGGGTGGTTGGTGGCGCCGATCAGGAGCACCCGGTCCCGCACCAGGTTCACCCGGTCGATGTTCTTGAGGAGCATGTTCACCGCCCGCTTCATGGCGCCGTGGTCATCGGTGATGCGGCTCTTCGCGACAAAGTCGAACTCGTCGATGAAGAGGATGCACGGGGCCAGCTTCCGGGCAAACTGGAAGATCCGGTCGATGTTCTTGGAGGTCTCCCCCAGGTACTGGGAGGTGATCATGGAGAGCCGGACCTCCAGCACCGGCAGGTGGAGCTCCCGGGAGAGGGCGAGGGCGAGGGAAGTCTTCCCCGTGCCCGGCGGCCCGATGAAGAGGAGCTTCCCCACCTCCAGGATCTGCCGGGAGATCAGGTAGTCCCGGTGCTCCATGGCGGCCCGTATCTTGGCAATGACCCGGCGCTGCCCATCGGTAATCACCAGGCGCGGGAGGGCCTGCTCCACCTCTTCCGGGGCGCTCACGATCAGGAGCTCCATGGAAGACCGCAGGGATTCGTCCTCCGCGATGGCCCGCGATACCCTTGCGTCCAGGTAGGGCCGGGTGTCCTCTATCCGTGGGTTGGCCTCCCGTGCCGCCCGGTAATCCGCCGAGGCCGAGTCAAAGTGCTCGAAGAACCAGGAGAGGGCCGGGTTGCCGCTGATGCGGGGCTTGCCCCCGTGGGAGAGGAACCACCGGGCGGCCGGTTCCAGGGCCGAGATCCGGAGGCGCTTCCCCAGGGCCTCCTGCTCCACGAAGGGGTGCTGTTTCACCTTGTCAATGGACCCGGTGATCTTCAGCACCTCCCGCAGCACCGCTTCCGGTACCACGACCGGCCGCTTCACCTGGTCCACGCCCTGGCCGACGCCGAAGATGCGCCGGCAGAGGGGATTCAAGTCATTCGCATCCAGCTGCGGGGTGGTGTTGAAGACCTCGGCCGTGAGGAGGACCTCCATTACCTGCAGGGTCTCGGGGGCGGCATCGGGGGTCATTGGTGTAACCGGTACTCTTTCACCCGGGCTCCAATAATGGTTTCCTAGCGGGTGGTGACGAGAGCCCCGTCCGCGGTCACGATCAGGGTATGCTCTGCCTGGGAGACCAGGGATCCGGGCCGATCGTGCAGGACCGGGTAGGCGTGGAGGACGGCCGCCCGTACCAGGGTGGCGAGACCGATCTCCACCCGTGAACCGTCCAGCCAGCGCCGGGCAAAGGGAAGGCCGTTCCGGTCCTTCACCCTGGCCAGGATCTCCCTCGCCGCGGCCAGGCGGACGGGTTTTTCAGCGATCTGCTGGAAGATCTGGATCCGCGGCGCGTCGCTCACCATGCCGGTACCGGTGGAAGCGAAGGGTTCGATGGCGAATGCCATCCCTTCCTGGAGCACAGCCCCGCCCTGGATGGCGATGTTGGGGATGGTGGGGGGTGCATGGATCCGGTACCGGTCCAGCCCGTGGCCGGTGAGGTTTGCCACGGGGCGGTAGCCCCGCCCCTCGATCTCCTGCTGGATCACTGCCCCCAGTTCACCGGTGGTGACCCCGGGGCGCACCCGCCCGATGGCCGCCTCCAGGGCTTCCCGGGAGGCCTCCACCAGCAGGGGGTGATCGCCAAGGTCCACCGTCGCAGCGGTATCGGCGATGTACCCGTCCATCTGCACGCCCAGGTCCAGCTTCACCATGTCCCCCTTCCGGAAGGTTCGGGTATCTCCCGGTGTGGCCGTATCATGTGCCGCATCCTCGTTCAGGGAGAGGTTCAGGGGGAACGCGAGTCCGGCCCCCTCCTCCCGGACCCGGCTCTCCACCGCTTCCACCACCTCGAGGAGGGACGCCTCCACCCGCACCATGGCCGCCCCCTCCCGCAGGATCCGGGAGGCCACCCTGCCGGCTTCCCGGTACGACTCCAGGATCTCGTCGTTCATACGCCCAGCCGCTCCCCCAGTTTCGAGAGGAGGGTGCAGCCCCGCGGTGTCAGGAGCACCATGTCCTCCAGGCGCACTCCCCCCACCTCCGGGTAGTACAGGCCCGGTTCCAGCGTGAAGACGTTTCCGGCGGCGAGCGGGCCCCCGCCGGGACCGAGGGATGGGTCCTCGTGCACCTCGAGACCGATCCCGTGGCCCAGGCTGTGGATGAAGCCACGGGTGTTGCTCTCGAACCCCTGTTCTGCAAAGAATTCCACGACGGCCTGGTGCAGGGCAGCCCCCTCCACGCCGGGTTTTGCCCGGGCGGCGGCCAGGCGTTTCGCATCGCGGACCGCCCGGTACATCTCTCCCACCTTCGTATCCGGCTCACCCTTCACCACCGTGCGGGAGAGATCAGCGCAGTACCCGCTGACCTCGTCCCGGGGGAAGAGGTCGATGATGATGGGCTCCCCCTCCCGCAGGGGTCCCTCTCCCCGGAGGTGGGGCACCGCCGAGTCCGGCCCGCAGGCCACGATGGTGTCCTGGGCCCGGCACCCCCGGGACAGGAGGAGCATGTGCATCTCCTGCCGGACCGCCTCAGACGTGAGGGGCTTCCCGTCCCGGTGCAGGATGCCGCCGGTGACCTTGGCTCGTGCGATCATCCGGATCGCCATCGAGACTGCCGCTTCCGCGGCCAGGAGTACCTTCCGGATCTCCCGCACCTCTTCGGTCCGCTTCACCGCCCGCCTGGCAGCCACCGTGCCCCGGTCCACGACCACGGGGTGGAACTGCTCCAGTTCCCGGGCAAGGCCCAGCGGGAACTGCGGCGGCACGAGTATTTTGCCGGGACTGAGCCCTGCGATCATCCGGGCGTACGCCCTCGTGCGATCCTTCTCTTCCTTCAGGATCTCCGGGAGGCCGGCATCTGCCCGGGTCATCACCGCGGCGGTGGATTCCCGGACGCCCCGCTCGTACTCCATCTGGGAGACGACGATGGTCCCCCGTTCGCCCGGCTTCTTCAGAAACACGATGGGGTCTGTGGTGCGGAACCGGGTCAGGTAGAGCATGTCCGCGTCGGCCGAGGATGCGTACGCCACGTAGGCTGCAGCTCCCGCGGCACGGATTGCCCGGTCCAGTGGTTCCATTCTCAGGGATCTGGGTGCTGAACCCACAAGTACTTTTATCCCTGCGTTCCATGATTTCCCATGGATGAGGCGGCCAAGGGTGATCTCAGGTTCCGGTTCATCAAGCTCATCGTTCTCCTCAACGCCATCCTGATCCTCATTGCCGTTGCCGTGCTCCTGTACTTTTGGATGCCCACCCCCGCAGGACGGGTGGCGATCGTAGTCTCCCTCGCAGCCGCGGCCGGCCTTTTCCTGTATTTCATGCGGCTGTACCGGCGGACCAAACAGTGGCTGGACGAGGAGCACCGGAAGGGCATCGTCGAACCCCGCGGGGATGGCGGAGATGCGGCAGGGGCCGGCAGGGAACGGACAGATTGAAGTAGCATGCCACCGGTAATGGAGTGTCAGGGATGCTCGCAAAGCTGAAGGGGGAGGTGGACCTGCTGGGGAGGCACCTGCAGGTGCTCACAACGGTGGTGGAGCATGAACCCATCGGCATCATGAAGCTCTCCCTCCTCCTGGATCTCCCCTACCACCGGATCCGGTACTCCCTCCGGATCCTGGAGCATCTCGGCTATATCCGTGCCTCCCCCTCCGGTGCCATGGCGACCCCCAAGGCCCAGATGCTCCTCGGAAAGGTCGACAGGGAACTGGACGAGCTGATCCGGCAGATCCAGGCCCTGAAAAAACACTGACGGTGAAAACAGGGGAGAGGGGGGGACGCCCCGTTTTCCAGTGGGGGAACGGGAGATTTTACGGGGCCTGCGGGGGTCTCAAACCCTCGAGGATTCCCTGTTCCAAAGTTTCATAAACCACCGCGAAGATGTAATAAAGCATATCGCCTGATGCCGCCATAACTCAGTTGGTAGAGTGGCTGGCTGTTAACCAGCATGTCACAGGTTCGAGTCCTGTTGGCGGCGCTCTGCTTTCTCCGGGCCCGTAGCTTAGTCCGGTGAGAGCGCCCGGCTCATAACCGGGCGGTCATGCGTTCAAATCGCATCGGGCCCATGATGAAGTGCCCTGTCTGCGGTGAGGACTGCGTGCAGTACGCGCACGAGCTCCTGGATACCCTGGATACCGTCTTTTCCCCCTGCCCTGCCTGCACGCCCCGGATGCTGGACAAGCAGATGCCCCCTCCCGCCGATCTCGGGATCATGGAGGCCTGCACCTGCGAGAAACGTTTCATCGACAACGTCTTTCTCGAGATCTACACCCTCATGGTGCAGGAGGGGCTTCTCAACCGGGGCAGCCCCCTCCGTGAGGCCGGTATCCCTCTTGTCCACCCCGGCTTCGCCATGAACCAGCCCCCCTATCTTCCCCGGAACTCCCTCCTCCTCCTCTCCCGCCATGTCGATAAAAAGACCGCAGAACAGCTGATGCGGGAGGTGCCGGAGCTTCGGGGCGTGGTGAAATGCGGGGAGTTCACCCCGGGGGCAGTCGACGTGGACCTGGTCACACCCCCGCGGAACTACGAGCTCCTGGCCGGGTGCGATGTGCGGGCGGACATCTTCTACACCCAGCACAGCCCGGTGGTCCTCTACAAGCAGCAGTCCCTCACCCACATCGAGTTCCCCCGGGGGTATGATCCCAAGATCGTCTCTGTCAGCGTCCAGCTGCGCCACGCCATGCCCAGGGTCTTCGTGGACGCTTCCTCCGGGGTCGGGACCCTGGGGATCCTGGGCGCCATCAGCGGCGTGCGCCACGTGATCCTGAACGATGCCTGGTACGCCGCTGCCTACTGGTCAGCCTATAACGTGGAGGTGAACCGGGAGCACCTGCTCGTCGAACCGGTCCGGTTCCTGAAGGAGTACCGCGAGCTCCAGGAGCACCCGGTCATGGAGGAGCCCCTGAAGGTGGCCGAGGCGGAGGGGGCGCAGAAGATCGAGGTGTACCAGGGAGACTACCGGCGGCTGGGTGCAGTGATCCCGAAGGAGAAGCCCCTCCTTACCGTGATTGACCTCTTCCGGAAGTCGGATCCCGAGGCGAACCGCCGGATCCTGCAGGAATGGCGGGAGAGGGTGGGGGGGGAGGCCTTCATCCCCTAGTTTTTATCCTTTCAGCGCCCCAAGGATCACCGGGGACTAGCCCGGGTGGTTCGACGTCACCTGTTACCCGAAACCGCCGGTACGCGGGGGGCGAAGTCTGAGGAAGACACAGTCGGCCATCGGAACTTGCGTATATCCTGACTGAGAAACCTCGTCCTGTGAGGCCGGCGGACAGGGATCGAATCCCCGGAGGGGGTGGAGACCTGGTGCCGCGGGGACCGGTTCAGGCCCGGAAGGGAGCAGACCTACCGTGGACGTACGGCGCCCACGGGGTTGCGGGGTGGAGGAGGGACGCACGCGATACCGGCGGAACGTGGTGCCGACCGAGGACGTGTCCCCACGTGATCATTCCATGGCAACCGTAGCCATCATTGGTGCTTCAGGCAGAATCGGATCGTTTGCAGCCCATGCCATCTCCCATGACCCCCACGTTGACGACCTCCTGCTCATCGGCAGGGCCGGCTCAGAGGATCAGCTGGACGGCCTGGCCCGGGACCTGGGGGACTCCTTCGCCGCCCGGGGAACGGATACCCGGATCAGCTGGTCGGTGGAGATGGACGACGTGCGGGGATCGGATATCGTGGTCTGCACCGCGGGGATCGCACGGCAGCCAGGGCAGGCGCGCCTGGACCTTGCGCTCCAGAATGGCAGGATCGTGGCACCTGCAGCCGAGACCATCGGCCGTGTCGCTCCCGAGGCCATCATCTTCATGGTGACGAACCCCGTGGACGTGATGACATCGGTGGCCCTCCGGTACTCCGGCATGCGGCCGGAGCATGTCTTCGGACTGGGCACCCACCTGGACTCCATGCGGCTGAAATCGCTCCTTGCCGACTTCTTCCGGGTCCACGTCTCCGAGGTCCACACCCGGATCATCGGGGAGCACGGGGATTCCATGGTTCCGCTGTGGTCTGCGACCACGGTGGGCGGCATCACCATCAACAACCTGCCTGCCTTCACCCAGATCCCCATGGAAGAGATGATCAACACGGTGAAGACCTCGGGTGAGATGATCATCCGGAAACGCGGGGCCACCACGTACGGGCCCGGCGAGGCCATTGCCACTCTCGTGCGCACGGTCCTCGGGGACGAGAACCGGATCCTCACGGTCTCCAGCTACATCCGTCAGGAGGTGCACGGGATCGGGGATGTCTGCATCGGCGTTCCCGCGAGAATCAACCGGAACGGCGCGTTCCCGGTGCCGATCCGGATCGAGGACAATGAGGTCCGCGCATTCCAGGAGTCCGTGGAGAAGATACGGACCATCACCGGGACGGTTCTCGAAAAACTGGAAATCGGGGACTGACGGCCGGGCCGGAATTCAGATCATCCGGTTGACCGCAATCGTTTCTACCTGTCCCACTTGGGGTACTTCCGAGAGGGCTTTTTCAATCATATCGGTCCCGCCCTCGTCATCGCTCACCACCACCGCTATCTTGAGCGCCTGCAAGCCGAAGGCGATGGGTTCGGTGGCCACGTCCTGGATGCCCTTCACCTTCTTCCGGATGCTCTGTTCCAGATCCTTCAGGTTCACCTCTGCCGACTCGGGCATGATCCGGAGGACGGCGGCCACCTTGCCCATCGGATCACGGCCCCCAGAACCCGCACTTGGGGCAGATGTAGGCTACAGTCTGCATGCGGCACCGGTAGCAGCGGCGGACGACAGTGCCGCACTGCGGGCACCCGAATTCGGTGGCCCCCTGCTCTGCGAGGGGTGCATTGCAGGAGGTACAGTTACTGATTTCCATCTCGAAACTCCCGTGGAATGTTCTATAGTGTCTCTCCGCGCGGCACTTAATATCTCTGTTCCGTGGAACGGGCGGAGAGTCCGGCCCGATCCTGGCTTTGCGCATGAGCCCGATCAGAGAGAGAGGAATCACCGTTGCAGGGACTATCCTCATGGGGGTGGGACCGGGATAGGGTCTCCCCCTCCCGCTGAGTGCACGCGGGAAGAGACGCAGGGAAATACTCTCAAATCCACTTCCCCTGCCAGACCTGATACTCCGTCGAGTCCTACCCTTCTGGCCCGATGACGGTCCCTGACACCTCCTCTCCCCGGAGCCAGGCGGCAGCCCTCCCCGCCACCCTGCCGTTCGCCACCGTGACCGGTACCCCTCGGGAGAGCACAAAGGGAAGGAAGTACGGGTCCACCTCTCCGCACGGGAAGGCCCTGCTGACGCGGTGCTGGAGCCGGCCATCGCGGGTGAGCCCGTCCACGGATTTCAGGAGGAGGAGCGGCAGATCCAGCCGGTATGCCACCCACGCCGAGATGGAGTCAGAGGTGACATCCCAGGTGTGGGGGAGCGGATCCTCGACTCTCATCACCCGGTACGGGAGGAGAACCCGGATTCCTTCCGGAGGGGCGATCCCATCCATCGTTTCCATCCCGTGGACCGCGATGTACCACGCGTACTGCTCCATGGCTGCAATCGCCATCCAGTGGGACTGCTCTTCGGGGAGCGAGAGCATACGGACCAGGTCTGCATACTGCCCGCCGCCGGGCACGACGAGTACCGGTCGGGTCACACTGCGAATCTCCTGCACCAGGCGGGGCACCTCGGAGAAGAGGCTCCCCCCAACCTTCACCACCGCGCCGGCAGGCATGCGGAAGTGATAGTGCCCGGCCGTGATAAAGGAGACGGCAGCCGGTGTGGTGCAGTGGCAGGAAAGGGTAAGGGATCAGGGAATCCAGAGATCACCAGAGAGGATCCGGGATCTCTATTGATACCGGCCCCTGCCACCATAGACCCCTTTATTTCCACTGGAAGTCAGCTGTTCCCACAAGGGGAGCACCACTCCGCAGCCTTCTTCTCCCATGGTGCCAATCCTCCCGCACCCATGCGGGCCCCTGTGATCCTCCTCATCCTCGTTCTCCTGGCAGTCCCATCGGCGGGGCTGCAGATCGTGGAGTTCTGCCCGGACCCCTACCTGAGAGGGGAAGGGGATGCCTTCCTCGTGATCGAAGGTTCCGGTTCCCTGGACGGGATCACCATCGACGACGGCGAGGGGGTCCTGGCATTTCCCCCCGGCACCCGGATCAACGGCCGGATCACCATCGCCGAGGAAGGGCCTGCATTCCTCTCCACGTACGGGACCCTCCCGGATTTCGAGATCCGGAATGCCACGGCCGGAATCCCTGACATGCGCCACCAGGGGATGTTTGCCATGGCGAACCGTGCCGACCAGCTGGTCCTCTTGCAGGGGAACCGGGTGCTCCAGCAGGTCCGCTGGCCGGAGGACGTGACGGCCCGGGAGGGGCAGATCCATTACCTGGAGAACGGGACCTGGGATCCCAGGCCCCGGTTCCCCGGCCAGTCACGGTTCACCCCGGCCGCCTTTTTGAACGTCACCCTCACGGCCTTCGTCTCGCCGGAGGGGGCACGGGGGGTTCTCATCGGGGCCCTCCGGAATGCCACAGAGGAGATCCTGATCAGCGCCTACGAGCTGGAGGATGCGGGGATTGCCCGCGAGCTCTCGGCAGCCCACAGGAGAGGGGTCCGTGTGGAGGTGCTCCTGGAAGGAGGACCTGCCGGCGGGATCTCCCCGGCCGGGCGGGGGGCCTGCCTCCTCCTGAACCAGTCCGGTATCCCCGTGTACCTGATGGCCTCCACCGATACCGCCCACGCCCGCTACCGGTTCACCCATGCCAAGGTGGTGGTGCTGGACGGTTCCCGCCTGGTCCTGGGGACCGAGAACCTGAACCCGACCGGCTACCCGCCGGTGGGCGGGACAGGAAACCGGGGGTGGGGTGTTCTCATCGACGATCCGGAAACCGCCCGCTACTTCCACGGGATGTTCCTGCACGACCGGGCCGGGGGAGACATCCTGCCCTTCACCCTGGCGGGGGAGGTACTGTTCTGGGAGCAGGGAGCCCGGGAAGAGTCGCTTACCCCCGACCTGGCACCCCGGATCTTCCGAAACGCCACGGTGACACCGGTCCTGGCCCCCGACACCGCGTTTCTCGTCGAGGACCTGATCGCAGGAGCGGTCCGTTCGGTGGATATCGAGGTGGCCTCCATCCGCAACAGCACCGGCGATCGGCTGAATCCGTACCTCCTGGCGGCGATAGAGGCATCCCGTCGGGGCGTGGCGGTCCGGATCCTGCTGGACGGCTCCCTCTATGGCACCGGCGACCCCGAGGACAATGACGAGATGGCGACGACGATCGCGGGCATTGCACGCCGGGAGGGGCTGCCGCTGGAGGTCCGGGTGGGGTGGCCTGATGACCTTGGCGTGCGGTGCATCCACAATAAGGGGGCGATCGTGGACGCTGAGCGGGTGCTCGTCTCCTCCATCAACTGGAACGAGAACTCCCCCTCCTTCAACCGGGAGGCCGGGGTGATCCTGGAGCATCCCGGGGTGGCGGGATACTACACAGAAGCATTCGTGCAGGACTGGAACCGGGCTGCCGGAGGACCCGTCACCGGGAACACGGAAATCCTCCGCGGGGCGGTGGCACTCCTGGTCATCTGCCTGCTCCTGGGGCTGTACCTGGTCCGGCGGCGGTGAATGCTGTCCGGGACCCAGTCCGTCCGGAGGATCCTCCCCTTTTCCGAAACCACTTTGTCTACGAAGGACCCCGAAGAAGGGGCTATCCTCACGGGGGTGGGTCCGGGAGGGGGCCTGCCCCCTCCTGCTGAGCATACCGGAAAAGGACGAGGATAGACCGTTCCGCCCCACGTCAAGAAATGGAAGGAGTGCAGCCGCCGTTGCCGCGTATCGTCGCGGCATCATACCCTATAGATTTAAGTGAGTCAGCGATCACCTTCCCCACTGTGCTGGAACCGCAGGAGCGCACCGCCTTCCTTCTCCTGCTGGCGGTGTGCCTGATCGTGGCCGGAGCCCACCTGGTGCTCACCGGTATCGGGAAGGCAGCCTTTGCCTCCCCCTACTCCACCCAGTCGCGGGAGGGGGACCTCGTCTCTCTTCAGGGGACCGTGGAGCGGGTCACCATCACGGAGTCCGGGAACCACCAGATCCTCCGCGTGGACGGAATCCCGGTCTTTATCCCGGCCTCTGCCCGGGGGGATTTCCAGATTCTCGAGGGGGACCGGGTGGCCGTGCTGGGCACAGTGCAGACCTATCTGGGGGAGAAGGAGATCGTGGTACAGGCGAGGGGTGATATCCGGGTCCTGCCGTAAAGGGGGCAATGCCCGGCCCGGGCCACCAGAATGAGGTTTGAAAGTGGTTCACCCGCCATAGGGTTTGATGTTATGGCTAAACCATCGAATGACCGTCTCTCTCGCGGCTCCGAAACCTCCATCTAAATAGATAGCTCCAAGGATAGCTTCCAGAGTTTCGGCAAGGACGTAGGGTTCCTTCTCTGCCCCCTGCTTTATCTCTCCTGCATTGAACCGTATGGAGGGTCCTACTTCCATCTGACTGGCAACGTCGGCAAGGGATTCCTCTCGTTCCAGGTTTTTCTTTTCTTGGGTGATTGCGTCAGGTGTGGGATAATGGGCTCGGATCATGAGCTCCACGAAGACCGCTTTGAGCACCGCATCCCCCAGGGTACAAAGGACTTCCTGGTCCTCGTGGTGCCTGCCCTGCTGCCGCTCCTCGTTCGCAAAGGCTCTTCTTGTCAGGGCCCGAGTGAGGAGGGTCTGCTCCCTGAAGTGATAGCCAATGTTATCTTCAAGTGTTGCTGCCATGGATCATGCCCCCATATCTTGATCTGTAAGTCCACACCATCATAAATAACAATATTCATGAAATCAGGATGATCCAGGCTCCTGCATGATCTCGGCCCCCTCACGGGGCCACCGCCCACCCCGGAAGCGCCGGGGTGATCCCCAGCGCCCACGGGACCACGGTCACCGAGAAGACCGTCCAGAGGGCGATGGCGATCAGGTTCAGGGCAAATCCCGATCGCACCATCTCACGCATGGACACGACGCCGGTCCCGAACGCGATGGCATTGGGAGGCGTCGCCACCGGCAGCATGAACCCCATCGACGATGCGATGGCCGCCGTCGCCATCAGGAGGAAGGGGTGGATCCCCATGGCAACCGCGGTGAGCGCCATGACAGGCATCATGATCGAGGCAATGGCGGTGTTGGAAGTAATCTCGGAGAGGAAGCAGACCGCCGTGGCGATGATTGCGACCACCAGGACCACCGGCAGGCCATGGAGGATCCCGAAGTACGGGACCAGGCCCTGGGCAAGGCCGCTCTTCAGGAACGCCACCGAGAGGCAGAGGCCGCCCCCGAAGAGTATCAGGATCCCCCAGGGGATCTTCACTGCGTGCTCCCAGTCCATGGTGAAGATCCCCTTCTTGCTGTCCACGGGGAGGAGGAAGAGAAGGAGCGCTCCCCCGATGGCAATCGATGCATCGGAGATGCCGGGCAGGATGGTGTCGATACCGGGTATCACCAGATCTCCCACCTGCTTCGTATCCTGCAGGATCCACGCCACTGCCACCAGGAGAAAGACGAGGAGCGTCCACTGCTCACCCCGGGAGAGGGGGCCCAGCGCATCCTTCTCCTTCCGGATGGTCTCCCCTGCCAGGGGGATTGTGTCAGGCATCTCCCGGAAGACCCCGCGGGTGAGCCAGAGCCAGGCCAGACAGAGAAGGATGGCGGCAAAGGGGATGCCGAAGAGGAGCCAGGAGAAGAAATCAATGGTGGGGGCCCCGGGAAAGAGGATCCTTGCCTGGGCGGCGAAGATGCCGTTGGGCGGGCTGCCGATGAGCGTTCCCATCCCGCCAATGGACGCCCCGTATGCCACCGAGAGGACCAGGCACTTGCCGAAGACCTTCTGAACGGCCGGGAGCATGTCTCCCGGACTTCCCTCGTGGACTGCCCCCGCCAGGGCCAGCGCGATGGGGATCATCATCATGGCCGTGGCCGTGTTGGAGATCCAGAGGGAGATGAACGCGGTGGCGACCATCACCCCCAGCACCAGCTGCCGGGGCCTGGTGCCGACCCGGGAGATGATGGAAAGGGCGATCCGGCGGTGCAGGTTCCACCGCTCCATCGCCGCGGCGATGAGGAAGCCTCCCAGGAAGAGGAAGATCACCCGGTCCGCGTAGGGGGCGGTGGCCTCTGCCGGGGTGAGGACCCCGAGGAGGGGAAAGGCCACCACCGGTACCAGCGCGGTGGCCTCCAGGGGAATCGCTTCGGTGATCCACCAGATCACCATCAGGGAGGTAACGGCCGCGACCGCCCGGATCGGTGAAGAAATTCCTGCGGGGACCAGCATCAGGACGAGGAAGACGCCGATCCCGACGAGAATCCCGATCTGCCGCCTCACACCGGTACCTGACCGCGGGGAATAATTAAATCCCACCCCGCAGGCCTGCCGGATCTGCCGGGCTTTATTCAGGTTGCCGGCGGGAGGACGTTGTATGCCACCCCAGGGAGAATGTCATGGGTGTTCCATCCGCCTGAATCCCTCCTGCCGGAGGTATTGGGCAGCGTCCGCCCCAACCGCCACAAGCCCCCGCGGAGCTTGAAATCACGGGAAGTTACCCTTATCACCCCGCTCATCGCACGCTGGATCCGCGCATGGACCTCCTCTCGGGCATCCTGATTGTCGCGGGGCTCTGCCTCTTTGAGACCATCTCCAGCATTGACAACGCCATCATCAATGCCGAGGTCCTCTCCACCATGCAGGAGAAGTACCGGCGCTGGTTCCTGGTCTGGGGCCTCTTCATCGCGGTCTTCCTGGTGAGGGGCCTGCTTCCCTGGCTCATCGTCTGGCTCTCCACCCCATCCCTCGGGCCCATCGAAGCCCTCACCGCCACATTCTCCAGCGATCCCGCGGTGATGGAGGCCATCGAGGCCTCTGCCCCCATGCTGCTCGCCTTCGGGGGCACGTTCCTCGTCTTCCTCTTCTTCCACTGGCTCTTCATCGAGCCCAAGCACTTCGGGCTCAGGGGGGAGCGGTACATCCAGGAGAAGGGGGTCTGGTTCTACGCGGTGGTCTCCATCCTCCTTGCGGTGCTGGTCTGGCTTGCCCTCCCGGTGAATCCGCTCATGGCCTTCGGCACCGTGGTCGGCTCGACGGCGTTCTTTATCGTCCACGGGTTCCGGCAGAACGCGGAACTCCAGGAGGCAAGACTGAAGGACCCGAACCTTTCGGACCTCTCGAAGATCTTCTACCTGGAGGTGATCGATGCCACCTTCTCCATCGACGGGGTCATCGGGGCCTTTGCCTTCACCCTCTCGGTGCCCCTGATCATCCTCGGAAACGGCCTCGGGGCCATCGTGGTGCGGCAGGTCACTGTCGGCAATATTGACCGGATCAAGCGGTACATCTACCTGAAGAACGGGGCCATGTACTCCATCCTCGGCCTGGGGGTCATCATGCTTGCCGATGCCTTCGGGTTCCCCACTCCCCCCTGGCTCTCACCTGTCATCACCTTTGGGGTCGTCGGGTACTTCCTGTACAAGTCCCTGAAGGTGGCGAATGCCCTCTCGCCCGGGAATGCGGCGTGAGGCGCTCCCCGCACCTTTCGGCCCCTCAGTAGTTGGTGATGACGAGCTCGGTGATCCGGCCCCGTGCCCCTCCCACCGAGTTGATGGCACGCCGCGCCGGCACCCGTTCGATCCGATATCCCTGGTAGAGATCTTCCAGGAACCGGTCCCCGGGATCCCGGCTCACCGGGTCCGAGTTGGAGAGCATGAGCTGTGCCCCCGTGCGATCCAGCTCCCGGAAGAATTGCGCGAGCCTCCGCTGGTCCTCATCCCCGAACCCCCCGGAAGCATAGGAAGTGAAGGACGAGGTCCGGCTGAGGGGCCGGTACGGGGGGTCCAGGTACACGAAGGTGTGGTCATCGACGAACGGGGCGCATGCCGTGAAATCCCCCAGGTTCACACCGGTGTTCCCCAGAGCGGCGGACGCTGCCCGAAGGCCTGCCTCGTCAAGGATCCGGGGATTCCGGTACTTCCCGAATGGTACATTGAACCCGCCGGAGGAATTGACCCGGTACAGCCCGTTGTAGCAGGTCCGGTTCAGGAAGATGAGGTCCGCCGTGGCCCTCACGGCCCGGGGATCATCCGATCCCGGGAAACCCTTCCGTGGCAGCTGGTTGAACCTTTCCCGGACCCGATAATAGAAGGCCTTCCGCTCCTCTTCCCCGAGGGACCGGTAGCGGGAGTCCAGGTTCCGGAGCTTCCGGATCAGCCCGTCGGGATCCCCTTTCACGACCGCATATGCAGTGACAAGATCCGGGTTCGCATCCCAGATCAGGGACTCCCGGATCGGGTACGAGCCCGCGACCATGAAGTAGACTGCCCCTCCGCCCACGAACGGTTCGACGTAGCGCCGGATATCGCCCCGCCGGATGCCGGGCGGGAACCGGGCCGCGAACTCCGGCAGCAGCTGGGTCTTACCCCCGGCCCATTTCAGGAAGGGTCGCGCCCGTACCTCCGTGGCTGAGGATCTCCTGGCCATTGCTTCCGGATGAGATGTGGAACCCGATTGGGTATAGATCTTCTCCTATTTCAGAAGGAGTGGGTGACGTAGATTTACCCTCCAGCGGTGGTGAGGGGCAGTGCCGGGGCGGGTTATCCTCCCTAGGGTGGGGCCGGGAGGGGGCTCTGCCCCTCCATCGTGTATGCACAGAATATCTCCCCGGTTCAGGTCTCCGGTTCACAGAACGGGGATCGGAGAGCGGCCGGGAGCATCCCCGGTGCCGTGAGCAGCCGGGCCGAACGCTCCAGCATCAGGTTCAGCCGCCGTTCCGCGCTGAACCGGCGGGAGTCGGTCCGGAGGGCTATCACCGGGACCCCCAGCGCTGACGCGTACCCCATCTCCCATGCGGTGCCGCTGTCGGCATCCGGACCGTCGCAGACGGCCACCACCACGTCGGTGTCCCGGAGGGCTGCGACGTGCCCCGTGTAAATAGACCTGTCTGCATCCGGCTCCCGGCCCGGCGCCTCCGCCGCCTCCTGGGGCAGGTAGACCCGGAACAGGTGGGCCTCCAGCAGATCCCGGACCGTGCGGTTAAAGACCCGTTCCGCTTCGGAGAAGAGCGGGCCGGCCAGGTAGACCCGGTACCGGGCAAAGTCCTTCACCTCCACCGCCCTGATCTCCGGGAACCGGGAGAGAAACACCCCCCGGCCGGGGCGGCGGGACGGCGTCCCCTCGATCGTCTCGAAATGATGCCCCCCCACCCCGCAACAGGGCGAGGAGTCCACGCCCACGATGCAGAGGGGGGCCTCTCCCCGCCGCTGGATCCCCTTCCGCACGCCGGCCTCCAGCCGATCCAGGAGGGCCCGGAACTCCGCAGTATCCAGCCTCGGGTGGAACGGGCCAGGCTCCCGGTCCCGGCCCAGGTACAGGGTCTCGGGGCAGGGGAGGAGGACCGGTTCCACCCCGAACTCCCGGCACCGCTCCAGTGCCCGGGTAAAGGCCGCTCGGTCCCCTTCCGACGTGATCCCCCGGGCCCGAAGCGACGGGTCGGCGATGCAGGGGCAGACGAGGACGTACATTGATAGCGGGTGGCACCCCTGAGATGATCAATGATGCCGCTCGTCGCGTACCGGGACAACACCTGCGACCCCCGCAAGTGCTCGGTGAAGAAGATGGAGCGGTATGACCTCGTCAGGATCCTCCCCCGCCTCAGGGCGATTCCGCGATCAACGCTCCTCCTGGACCCGACCGCAGAGCAGGCCCTCTCCCCCCCCGACAGGGACGCCCCGTCGCTGGCCGTCCTGGACTGCTCCTGGGCGGTGCTGGACACGGCCATCGTCCGCTCCTGGCGGCGGAGGCGGGCGCTCCCCTTCCTCCTCGCGGCAAACCCGGTGAACTACGGGAGGCCCTTCCGCCTCTCCTCGCTGGAGGCCTTTGCCGCGGCCCTTGTGATCCTGGGGGAGCGGGAACAGGCGGAGCGGATCCTCTCCCTCTACCACTGGGGGATACGCTTCCTCGAGCTGAATGCCGAGCCCCTGGAGCGGTATGCCACCGCCCGGGACAGCACCGAGGTGGTGGCGATCCAGGGGGATTACTTGTAAATATCTTGCGGAAACCGACTTGGAGCCGCTATCCTCACCGGGGGAGGGCGAGGGGAGGGGGCCGGCCTCTTCCCGACCCCACCCCCAAGGAGGGTAGGCTGGGTCACGGGTGATCATCCCTCCTCGGAAGTCGCCGCACCTTTCCAGACCCTGTCCCATTCCGCATACCTTTATCACTCCGAGCGTGATGTTTGATCATGACCAAGGTAGTCATCAACGGGTACGGGACCGTCGGCAAGCGCGTG
>Ga0153915_10000540_pt1 | contig 35174 bp, 24 predicted proteins | sample Opewatmetagenome_2_FD_107003 | JGI IMG/M metagenome (GOLD analysis project Ga0153915, IMG submission 107003) | Freshwater wetland microbial communities from Ohio, USA - Open water 3 Core 3 Depth 3 metaG | ecosystem: Environmental > Aquatic > Freshwater > Wetlands | place: USA: Ohio, Lake Erie... | reverse complement strand
CTTCCTCATTGTACCAAACGAATCGCAGTTTCAGCTTCAAGTGATCGGCATGGTTCTAGGAGTCGCGTCTGCTGCGACAATCCTGTTGTCAGGCGCCATCTGGTCGCGGCAGCCGGCGCCAGAAAGAACGTATAATCTCGCACAGATGACTGTAGGCTTCACGTTGTTCGGTCTTTCCTGGTTCCCCACAGTGATGACCATGTACTTCTCATCCATCATCTGGAGTATGTCGTTCATCCTGCGATCAGTGGGACTGTGCGTGCTAAACATAGCAGTCATGGCGCCCTTTCTAATCAAAGTAGGAATGAAGCAACTGCGAGCATACGAGTTTGCGCTGATGGTTTCACTACTCGCACTGATTCCTGCGTTCATCACTGTCGTGGCAGAGCGCTTCATGCTGGGCTTCTACTATGCTGGCAGGGACACGTACTATGTGACACACGTCGGCACAGCCATACTGTCAGCGGTCATGGCGTTCTTGGTGATGGCCTATAACCAGCAAAGACGCGCCATGAACAGGTATCCCCTAATCTGGCTCTATCTAGGATGGTCGGTGATCCAAGTCTTCCTTGTCGTGAGTGCAGCCCTGAGCCCGGAGCAACCCTTCCACGAGTCATTGATTCCATACATTATCGGAAGCCTCCTCTTCCTCGTCATGTTGCCTCTCGCTGTGAGGTGGACCAGGAGCCCACCGCGTCCTGTCACGATTCACATTCGGCTGCGATTGATTGTTCTCGGGATGCTCGCGGTCTTCTTGATCATTCTGCTTAGCACGGGTATTCAGGACATTCTCGTGTCCATATTTCCAGCTCTCGATGAAAACCCTCTAGATCGCTCTTTCATGATCAGCGTTAACCTTCTAGTTATTTTCGCTCTAGTTTATCTGGCAATGGTGCTTGTCGAGAACTCGCGAGGACGTATCTCTGTTGATGTCTTGTCGGTCGCAATCCTTTCGGTATGGATTGCGCAAATGATACTCAAGGGCAATTATACGGACTGGACTGCGGGTTGGTGGAGCGCAGAGATGCTCCTGCTTCTCGCGCTATTATTCGGGCCGGCGGTGCTAGTATTCATCTATGTCAAAGAGCTTGTGAGAGCTGAATCAGCTCAACGAAAAGCAACATTGTTCGCAGACCTGCTGGTTCACGACATCTCCAACTTCCATCAAGCGATACTCGTGTGCCTCAATCTCTTGGAGATGGAAGATCTGCCAAACGGGCTCAGAGAGCGGACTCTGCAGGATGCAAGTTCAGAGCTCATGAGGGCGGACCATCTGATAAGGAACGTCAGACGGTTGGGCATGGTGGACAGTGTCACCGAAGAATCCCTTGTCCCTGTCGACGTGGTTCAGACAGCTCAAGAAGCGTTCCAGACAGCAGCAAGAAGTGCCGCGGCTGACGGTTTCAGCTTCAGCATGAACAGAACAATCGGCGAGTGCTTCGTGGTCGCAAACGCTCTTCTCGCAGATGTGTTTCTGAACCTCTTCCACAACTCGGTGGAGTACGCATCGGACGACAAGTCCATCGAGATAGCTATTAGTCCACTTGCAGAGAACGGTCGCGACTATTGGGAGATTCGAGTGATTGACCATAGTGCTGGAATCGAGCCTAGACGTAAGGCTAAGCTGTTCGAAAGATACATGGATGGTGCTCACGGCACAGGTCTCGGGCTATGGGTGGTCAAAGCCCTTGTCGACGCCTTCGGGGGCAAAGTGTCCGTCGAAGACCGGATCAAGGGGGACTATACAAAGGGCATAGTATTCGTTATTACCCTAGCTGCAGCCAAACGAGCTATCTCAGACTCCTCAAGCAATCTCTGAACTACAATTGTCTAGCGGAAACCCGGACGCCATGACTGACACTATTTGACAACCCTTATCCGGCTGCCCTTTCTGAAGACCACATTGGCTCGGGGTCTATAGACGTTGAACTACCATATAGTACTCACAAGGCAATGCAACCTCGACTGCGTTTACTGTCATGGAGGAGAGGAGCATGGGCCTCGTGCAGAGGTCGGCTATTCGCTGGATGATCTGGCCGCGTTTTTAGATCGGGATCATGACACCCAGCTGATGTTCTATGGAGGCGAGCCGACCCTACGTGTACCGCTGATGGAACAGATTATGGACCGGTTTCCCCAAGCTCGATTCATGCTTCAGACAAACGCCCTTCTCCTCAACAGGATTCCGGAAGAGTACGTAAAGCGGTTTCACTCAATACTGGTTTCGATAGACGGCCCGAGACAGACAACAGACACGTATAGATCGCGTGGAGTATATGACCGTGTTGTGGACAATGTCGGCTGGCTGAGAGAAGTCCACTACTCGGGAGACGTAGTAGCCCGCATGGCGGTTTCAGAACAGAGCGATGTCTACCGAGACGTACGTCATCTGCTTGACATGGAGAATCCGAAGTTCGACCATGTTCATTGGCAGCTCAATGTGGTATGGGACGCAGAGGGCAACTGGACGGACTTTGATGGCTGGGTCAAAGAGTCATACAACCCGGGCATAGCCAGACTCGTGAACGACTGGGTACGAGTGATGGAGGATGGAACCGTCGAAGGAATCGTACCATTCTTGCCAGTAGTGCACACTCTTCTGACTGGAAAGCCGTCACGGCTCAGGTGCGGGTCAGGAATTGACACGTTCGTGATTCATGTTGATGGCTCAGTTGGAGTATGCCCGATATCACCTGATTGGCCATTCTCGATAGTCGGTGACATTTGGACAACAGAACCGAGGTTGCTTGCGGACGTCATGAGCGTGGATGAGCCGTGCCCATCATGCACGGACTTCCCCGTTTGTGGCGGGAGGTGTCTGTTCGCGAACAAAGAGAGGCTGTGGGGGGAACAGGGCTTCAAGAAAATCTGTGGCACTGTCAAGCATATGATTGGCTGCCTTCGTGTTGTGTTGCCTCGAATAAGGGAATTGCTTGAGAGCGAAGTAATATCCGTCGAAGACTTCGATTACCCGCAGTATAACAACGGTTGCGAAATCATTCCCTAGAGGTCTTCCTCGTCCTCTGATTCTGGATCTTCGAACAGATCCTTCTGCAAGAGAATGATGTCCTCACCTGCATGTCGGACCCGCTTCATCTGCTTGTAGCCAATGCCTTCATAGAACTTCGTCTGCGTGTCAGTCGTGCCTGACACTTCAAGCTGGACACACTTAGCCCCCATATGTGTCAAAAGGTTCTCGCCATACTCAACCAGAAAGGTGCCTATGCGACGGTTCCTGAACTTCTCTCGAACAGCGACTCGACTTATGGTTCCTACCTGACCCTGTAGCTGAACTCTCATCGTACCCACGATGGCATCTCCAATGAGAGCCACATACACATTACCCATCTGAATATACCGCGATATCTTGTCCAGGCCCTCCTGAAGCACAGCAGGGTCTCCTCCCAGCTGTTTCTTCACGCCTCCGTAAGCTTCTTGTACTATGGATCTTACGATTGAGGTTTCGCCGAGATCTGCACGACGAATCGATATTTCAGCATAGTTGTACACAGCAGAAATCACCGCTAGTGTGACGTTGGAAAATAGATACCCCAATCAGACATAAAGTATTTGGACACAGGAACCTCGTACAGCCCATCTAGGCCTTGAGACTAGACAAGAATAGCGGTACGACATGAACAAATGTCGCCCGACGAGATTCGACTATGGACAGGGTTGAGGCGTGGATGACGACAAGTGAAATCCTGATACGAACTAAGGAACGTTCCGACAGTCACTGGATATCCGAGCTTCTCAAGGCCAAGTGGGCATCCGTGCGGATCGTTACGCGTGGCAGGATCCATGACGCCACGAAACTCGCCGCGTTCTTGGCGATCGTCAATGGCAGCAGAGCTGGTCTCATAACCTACAGGGTCGAGAGGAGAGAGTGCCAGATAGTGAGTCTGAATAGTCTCGTCGAAAACATGGGTGTGGGCAAAGCTCTTCTCACTATGGTGGAGCGTGATGCTTCCTCCCGGGGCTGCAAGAGGATATGGCTGGTAACAACGAACGACAATACTGACGCACTGCGTTTCTACCAGAAGAGAGGCTTCAGAATCGCAGCACTGTACCCGGGAACCATTCGGGACTCGAGAAGACTCAAACCTGAGATACCAATGAAAGGACTCGACGATATCCCGATCCTTGATGAAATCGAACTGGAGAAGACCTTAGGAATCCACCAAACAATTAGTCCTCAGTGACACACGGCGACCAGCAGGTTACTTTAATAAAGTCCATGCCCTCTTTTGGAGTTGTCTGGAGGACACAGCATGCCACGCAAGAAGAAGGATGAAATGTCCGAGTCCCAGAAACTCACCCCAAGAGACAAGAAGGAAATCGAAGAGGGTGCCTGTGTGAATTGTGCGGTGGCGACCTTCCTGTTCGTTGTTGTTGTGATGGCCGCGATGCTTCTCTGAACAAGATAATATGTCGGAGGGCTACTGTTTTCGACATCCCCTGTGGAGGCGTCGAGTTCGGCTTCGTCTCGACGCTCTCCGAAGTCAGACGATGATTGTGATCCACAAGGACCCTGAAAAACGCCGCATAGAGTCCCAAGTCCTGGACCTCGGAGTTCGGCAGCCGTCCATGCGGCGACTAAGGCAGCTTCTACTTCTTCTTATCTTCGTCCTCTTCTTCCTCGCCAAGCCGCTTGCCAGGCTTGAGCCTTTTTGAGCTGTCGACAGAGAGTCTGCCCGGCGGAGGAGTAGACAGGTCATATCCTGGTTTGCCCTTCTTTATCCCCTCTGCCCTCTCGCTCGGCCACGCCTCACCGGGCGCTGGCACGTGTTCAGCTATGTCTTTGTCCAGCTTTCCTGGCTCCACAGGTACGCCAGACTCTTTGACTTTCTCCACAATTCTCTCAACTCTTTGCCTCCTCAGGTAGAACAATGAAGAGAAGATAGCTCCTAGCGGGAACGCAGTGAGCTTTGCTATATCCTTGAAGAGGTATGTCGCCGGAGCATTGGACACCCAATCGTTGTTGAACCATTGTCCAATGATAGAACCGGGTGTGGCCGAGATCACAATGATGCTGTCAACAAAGAAGAACCCGCTCGCCAAGAAGAATGTCAGAAGTGGACCTAGGTCCCGGAGTCTGGAACGCGACTCCTCGACGGACTCGGTTACTGTTCGTCCAATACCACTCATTGCGTAGGCAAGGAAGAACAGAGTAATCGCGATATCTGCAGCATTCATCTGCGGCGGTCCGGACCTCCGCATTACATTCACCAAGAAATAGCCCGCGTAGATTGAGATGAAAACAGTCAGTAATGCCACATTCAACGCCGCACCTCTTGCGGCATAGCGGAAGAATGTGAGTAATGACACCAAGGCAAACAACCCCATCATAAGGTACGCTACGATCAGACCTTGGAAGTTGCTCGCCAAGTTGGTCAAAGCGTTCGGGAAGATACCAACGATTGTCGTGCCAATCCCCAAGAAGTCATTTGGAATCAACCACAGTGCCGCCAGGGCTTCGCCTGCGATAAGTCCTATTCCAATCAGGAGAATGACGAAACTCCCAAGCCCGATGGCCACGCCACCTTTCTTGGGCTCGGCGATTGTTGCTATTCTCAGACTAGTCCTGGCAGAGAGATACGCCTGAAATGCTATCCAGCCCAGCCAACCGAAGACCGCGAAGAAGTACAATGCCGTACGGCCTAGACCTATTGATATGAAGACCGCAATGGCAAAGGACACGGCCATCCAAGAGAGACCCTTCATTTCGGTGATCCGACCTCGGCCTCGGCTCGTTATCCACAGTCTGTCGAGCTTCAGAAGTGCAAGCAGAGTTCCCACGCCAAAGTAGATCGCACCAGTTGCACCTACGTAGACGAAGAAGTTCACGAGTGGTTCCTCAAGTGGAGTACCGACAGAATTGGTGATTATGTATGAAACAAAAAGCGCTAGGAATGTCGTTGCCACAAACACAGTTAGGTATGCGACATATCTCCGGGTTTTGAAGAAGACTTTCAGACCATCGAACAGTGGAATTGGCACTTAGGCAGCCTCCAATGGTTTGAGCATAACACATCAGGTAAAAACCTTTTAGGCGGTCAGCGGCAGTCCCGATAATTCCGAAGAGAGATTCTGATTCCCTGTGGGAATGGTTTGTAGCAGCAGTTGACCAACTCATATGCCACTGGCTCAACCGAATGGGCCCTGATTCAGCCCTTCGATCATACCTCGTCGAACTCGTCTGCCTTTAGTGTCAGTCTACGGGGGTTAGCCAACAGACTGAGCTCGTACCTATGCTGAGTCGGATGGGATTTCCCTCCAGCCCACGCCTTCAGTCCTTTGTCCAGTCTTTCTCTTATTTCATGTCTGTATTTGAGGGCTATGGCAAAACACTGCAAGACCCTGCAGAACCATTCATTCTCCGCTAATACTTCATCATTGACCGTTACGGTGAAGTCGCCTCCTATGTCGCCGAACTTGCTGTCTACTTTGGCGACAGGAGTATCATAGGCTAGCATGCGCACAGTGAAGTCGTCTCCCACGGAAACACGCGCTCCTTCTATCCTGAAAACCTCGAAGTTGCCTTGGGGGCCAACGATGTAAAATGAGTAGCTCTCAGTGGCAAGGGCGCTACGTTTCGCTTGCCGGATGTAAGTGACCACATCGCTCTCTTTTGTCAGGACAGAGAACACCAAATAGGGAGCCTCGGAGGCAAAGCTAAGAGCGCACTCTTCGGCGACCATCTCTTCGAGTGACGCTATCCAGTTTCCATTGTTGGAGAATAGCTTGCATACCAACCGTCGCGACATCTCGTTTTTCTCGTCGCGCCACTGACCATTACGGATTGTTATGAACCCAATCTTCTCTCTGGGCGGGAGCTCTTTGGTCCCTTTCTTGAGCTTCGACTCGTCAATCTTGCCGATTATGTCCGAGTCTTGCGTGAACTGGCGGCTCTTCGAACGCCAGTCCTCGTCCTTCTTGATGCCTACCTTGTCTGCGTGTATCCCTGTTGCGTAGAGATCCTGTGAGAGCAACCTGTATACGATGTTTCCACCGCGTTTCAATTCCTTGCCCGACATAGCCAAGCCTCGCCTTGCGTTGACGCCATATTGAGCAATTCCTCTTTATGATTCTATTGATGGCAGACGCAAAGCCAGTACAAGACACCGGTGGCTATCCAGGATTCCTGGTGTACCGCTGAACACAAGGATGTTCATTTCGAGGAGAGCTGACACCTACGTGTCGCTCGGTAGAATACGAGCGACGCAAGCAACACTGACTATTCAAGGTCAGGAAGGAGGAGCCTGACTGGTCAGTGTGGGGAGCTGCTACCGCTGGAGTAGCGGCTTCCCAGCAGGTCGCCCACGGAGTAGAGAGCTGATCCTATTTTTAGTCGTGCAATGGGTACGTAAGCACCCTCTCGCTCGGGTATCCACCTCATGCCCAAGGAAGGACCAAGATGGATAGAACATCAGAACCGAGATTCTATTCAGAAGACACCTATTCTGCCATGGAGTAGCTATCAAAGATCCAACACTGCTGACGACTCGAAGTCTGAAACAACGACCATCTTGTCTACTCGGACCTTCATCACTGCACAGTCACTGGAATTGATGAACCCCCTGAGTCCGGGGTGCTTTCTCAAGAGAAGGCTCGCGCAACGGCGCTTTTCCTCGCCCACAGTCTCATCAGCAATGCCAATGACTGCTACCGTGGTTGCTCTCCTTATGTCTTCGCGCACATTCTTACGGGTGTCAACCAGAAGCGACACTCGTGGATTCGACGCCATGTTGCGATATTTCGTTCTGTTGCGCATTGTAGCAAAGATGAGACCCTTTAGGTCATCAGTCATCGCATAGCTCACCAAGCAGCAATACGGGTCGTCATCCTTCGAGGTAGCCAGAACAGCAGAGAGCTGAGAGCTTAGTACACGTCTGACCTTGCGCCGAACTTGGTTTTCTTCCATATGCCCCGCCGCCATTGCCGCTCAGGATGTTCCTGTCTGCCACGCCGCCGTGAATGAATCTTGCTGTCGACCCACGAAGATGGCTGAAACCCCCAAGGGAGACGCCTGTAGTCCAGCCGCAGAAGGACACATTTATCGGGTGCGCGATGTTACACAGAGGCCAGTTGGGCACTGGGTCCTGAGTTTCTAGAAGCAGCAGGGAGCACACTTGTGTCGTGTCAGAATCACTGTCTATGGTTGTGCAGAAGCCATCGAGGGGCTTGAAGCAGACGGTTGAACACTTGCTGGCACGCAATGGCTGGCCTCTGATGTTCGTCACAGGAGTAGCTATCACTCTCCTGTCTGTTGCACACATCTCGGTGGTGGCCGCTGCCTGGGGCGTGTTCGGCTTTCCCTTTGACGATGCTTGGATACACCTGCAGTACGCCCGCACGATATTCGAGGGTTATCCCTGGGAGTACGCTCAGGGTATTCCAAGTACTGGAAGCTCAGCACCTCTTTGGTCGGTCCTCCTAGCGCCCATCTTTGTTCTTGGCTGCGCCCGAGACATGGTGATAACTTCGGTACTATTCATCAGTGTGCTTCTGTATGCTATCGACACTTTCTTGGTCGGGTATCTAGTCAGAGAACATACAGGTCAATGGCTGGTCGGGGTTCTAGGACAAGCTGTCTTCGTTCTTGTACCGCGAAACGCAGGCTTGATGCTTTCAGGAATGGAAACTCCACTCGCAATGATGATGCTCCTGCTGACGCTCATAATGCTGCCGAGGAAGGACACCAAATATGACCTGCTCCTAGGCTTAGTCGCGGGTCTCGCATACCTGAGTCGTCCAGAATTCGTGCTGATAGCTGCAGTCTGTCTGCCTCTCCGCGCTATCTGGCTGCTTGCCAAGGACAGGCTGGCCATAGGAAGACTAGTCTCAATAGGCGGCATGTTTGCGATTGCTGCCCTAGTGGTAGCCCCATGGGTCCTCCACTGCCTCAACACTACAGGACTGCCGCTGCCTGACTCATACTACTCCAAGCTGAGATGGGGGGTTACACAAACCGACATTAGCTACTGGGATTTCTTCTGGTACCAAGTATGGTTCCCTGCTGAACCCTACTTGGCGCTGGGCTTCGTTGGTGGCATGATACTCCTCCTCAAGCGTCGACCCTTCGAGCTGGTGATGGGTACCTCTCTGTTCATCCTTTACAGAATGACAATGCCAGGCATGTCATTGCTGTTCGCTGCCAGATACTTGGTGCCGCTCTTCGACCTTCTTGCCATCTCTTTCGTCGCCGGCGGATTCGTAGCCTTGGAGAAACTACTGAACAGAGTGAAGATCCCTGGCTTCACTGCCACAGATAGGGCTTTCGTGGCGAGTATGGTAGTTTTGCTGCTCTTCACTCCATCGCTCAGCTCGTACATACTTCACGTAGACATTCACGCCAATCAGATCATGAACATAAATCAGATGCAGGTCACGCTGTCAGAATGGGTAAGAGACAACGTTCCTGAGGACGCAGTGATTGCCACATATGACGTGGGCGCACTCGGCTACTTCAGCAGATGCACAGTCATCGACGTCTATGGCCTAGTCACCCCTGAAGTACTGCATAACCGCACGACCGTACCGGAACAGGCCCAGTTTCTCAAGGACATCCATTGCGACTACATAATGTTCTATGAAGAGTGGTTCTGGTACTTTTGGAACGAGATTTCTCATATCGGAGGCAGTGTTCACAAGGTTGTTTCGGCTCACATAGAACCCAATGTTGTATGCGGGACCAGCAACATGGCCGTTTACGCAGTGACCTGGAGTTAGCTCTGGAATGTCTGATGGATTGAACAATCAATCGGCCGCAGCACGCCCTGACCTTCGAACGTGGTTGCCCAAGAAGACCGAAACCCGTCCTTGGCGGTTTCTGCCGTCAAATGCAGATGCAACTGTTTTGGCTAGGAAGAGGGCTATGCACAACAGAACCTTGGGACTGGACTGATTGACGACCTCTGGACTTCGTCGCAATATCAAAAAGCATGAGTTGGAAGCTGCCGTCAGGCCAAGGCGTACAATCGGGTGTTTGACATGAAGGGTATAATGTACGATCTGAAGGTGTGGAAGGTCATTCTGAAAAAGGCAAATCTGGCTCCCAAATACCTGATGATTAGGTACCGAGAGGATTGGCCTGTGCCAAAGATCAAACACCCAAGACAGATCAAGGTCAAGACACGCATCGCTGGCATTTGCACATCCGACATACATCAGATCAACGTAAACCTGCCCTATTCAGCAAGTATCCTCGCAAGAAAAGAAAACCCATTCCCAATGGGGCACGAGCTTGTGGGAGAGGTAGTGGAAGTCGGGAATCAGGCGGGCGATTTCAGCATTGGTGACAGAGTTGTGCACTCCCCGCTCGCGGCCTGTGAGTCATATGGCTTTGCTTTGTGCCCAAGCTGCAGGAACGGTAACCATGAAACCTGCTATGCTCTTGTCGGGCGCGGCGACGGAACAGACCTCGAAAATCAATACGGTGGCAGAGGAGGCTTCGGCGGTTTCAGCGGAGGGGGCTTCAGCGAGTACTTCGTTGGATTCTCGAAACAATTCACGAAAGTGCCCTCATCGCTCGCTGACGACGTAGCGGTCTTGTCGGAGCCCTTTGCTGTCAGCCTGCATGCGGTCGCGAGAAACCGTCCTAGGGACAGTGACAAGGTCTTGGTGATTGGAGGAGGAATCATCGGGCTCATGACTGTGGCCGCTCTGCGCGCACTCGATTCAAAGTGCAGAATCATAACGATAGCGAAGTACGACTTCCAAGCGAAGGCCGCAAAGAGACTGGGCTCAGATGATGTAATCTCCGAACGGTCACACGATCGCTTCTATGAAACAGTAGCTGAGATCACAGATGGTGTTCTATTCAGACCCAGAATGGGAAAGCGTATCCTATATGGTGATTCTGGTCCAGATGTCGTTTTCGACGCCGTGGGCATTGACTCGACGTTAGATGATGCTTTACACCTCGTGAGAAGCAACGGCAGGATTGTCATCATAGGGATGGGCTTCGGAAAGACCAAGGCAACTGACTGGGCCCTGCAGCTGTACAAGCAGCTCTCCATTACTGGGTCAATGATGCATGGCGTCGAAATGATCGATGGAAACAGAATCGACACAATGGAACTGGCACTGAGAACGTTGGAGGAAACGCCGGACCTATTCAAAAACCTACTCACACACAAGTACAGAATCGAAGACTTCAAAGCCGCGTTCAGGTGCTGTCAACAGAAGGCAAAGGCCAATGCAATCAAAGTGGCATTCGACTTTTCCTAGTGCCGCTGCACGAACCTCAGATCAGCTTAGACGCTTTAGACCACTCCCGCGTCCCGATCGAAAGTTGCCTTTAGTCGTCCATGTTCAATCAGGGCCTCAACGATCATGATCGTTGAGGGGTCGGCCAAGCTCGTGAGCTCAGAAAGGCGATTGATTGTAATGATTGCATACGATGAAACCGCCGCAAGAACGCGCTCAGCTTCTTTCGTTTCCAAGAACCAAGGAAGTCGTTTCCGCCTCATTCTCGGCAACGATAGACACGCGGCGACCGACAAAACCGCGGCTATGACAGTAAGTAGGTGTACGAGTGAAATCATCGAATGCTCAGAAGCCACTAAGCCGCCTTTTGGGTAATCTTTCGGAGCCTACCATCCTTTGTACTCAGCTCCGGCTGATGGCCGACTTCATCCTTGCCAACCGTCAGGCTCGGCTCCAGCCTTCCTTGCCTTTATCCGATCAGAGTGTCTATGCCCTGCTATTCCCGGCCGGGTCATTCTCTCTGGTGACAACGCCTCATCGAGCTCCTCTGCTGTCATGAGACCCTCTTCGAGTACCAAGTCGCGGACTGACCTGCTTGTTTCCAGCGCCTTCTTTGCAATGCGGCTTGAAGCACTATAGCCGATAATAGGCACCAGAGCCGTGACCAAGCCCACACTGTCGTAGACTATGTCGAGACCGGACTTGTTGGCCTTGATGCCCTTGACACACTTCTCAGTGAATATCGGAATCGCGTTGCGCAGCAACTTGAGCGCTTGGAAAAGATTGTAAGCCAGAAGAGGACCATAAGCATTGAGCTCGAGCATGCCTGACTCAGCAGCGTGTGATATTGTGGCATCATGGCCCAGAACCTGAAATGCACACTGCATCATCATCTCAACTATGACCGGGTTTATCTTTCCAGGCATGATTGAGGAGCCAGGTTGCATAGCGGGGAGAGTGATCTCATGGAAACCCCCTATGGGACCCGATGAGAGGAGCAGTAGATCCCCGCATATCTTGCATAGGTTGGTCGCAAGGACTCGAAGGAGACCGGAGGCATGAACGAACTCATCAGCATTCTGCGTTTCATCGATCAGGTTCTCAGCTGTCTTCAGCCCTGTCTGACCCGTGACTTCCCGCAGATACTGCTCAGAGAGCCTGATGTACTCAGGGTCAGCATTCAGTCCAGTGCCAATAGCTGTGGCGCCGATATTGTGAGTATCGAGGACCCCGATTGCAAGCCCTATTCTTAGAATGTCCCTTTTGATACAAGAGGACCATGCAGAGAACTCTTGTCCTAGCGTGATTGGCACCGCGTCCTGCATCTCAGTCCGACCGAGCTTAAGTAGTCCTTTGTACTCCTCAGCCTTGTCATCGAGCGCCATGGCAAGGTTCCCAAGGCTTCCTACCAAATCCCTCATGTTGAATATCGCGGCGATCTTGATGGCCGTTGGGTACACGTCGTTGGTCGATTGACTCATGTTTACATGATCGTTTGCACTTACTGGTGCCAGCGAATTCCGTGAATTGCCCAGAATCTCGTTTGCTCGAGAGGCTATGACTTCGTTCACGTTCATATTAGTCGAGGTGCCGGCACCACCTTGAAGCATGTCCACGATGAATTCGTCGCGGAACTTGCCCGCTATGACTTCATCGCAGGCCTGAACAATCGCACCACCGTATTCCTTCTTTAGGTCGCCCAGTTTCATGTTGGCTAGAGTGCATGCCTTCTTCACCATCGCCATCGCTGAGATGAGCAATGCGTAGTTGGAGAGAGGAACAAGAGAAACCGCAAAGTTCTCGTGAGCCCTGAGTGTCTGAACGCCCCAGTACGCTGTTCGCGGTATCCTCTTTGTGCCGAGAAGGTCACTCTCTTCCCTATACTCGATTCTCTCGCCAGACATATTTCGATCAACTCGGTGCAATTGACTCAGTGGTTCGTTGATGCCTTCCATTATGAGCCTATTGCAGGAGACCTATGCCAGCAGGACAACGCCAATGTCGCCCAACAGAGGAAGCGCGAGAATACTTCCTGCAGGCATCACCGAATGTACTAGAAACAATCAGTAGAATCGACAAATCGTGTGAGATGCATTCAATGTGGCATAATCCGACTCCTGTAGTCTGCAAGTGTCCATATGTACTCCTCGAGGCGCTCAGACATCACCGGGTAATGACGTGAAACATCCTCTGTCGTGTTGAGCTCGTACCCCAACTCAGCCAAAGCATTTCTTGCAGTTTCGAATTGGCGGATGTCACACACTGTGCCGAGCCCGAGTACTGTCAAGACCTTATGACCATAAGCAGTCAGCCATAGCTGCTTCAGATCGACACCATTTTCCGAAAGCGGAATCACGAGCCGATGCATTTCTTCGTTCCTAAGTCTGATGACCTTGGCGATTCTGGTCGTCAGGCTCCCATACTCCGCCATTCTCCCAACATCTAGTCCGATTGTCGTACCACCAGTGTCAATCTGTTTGCAGAGAAGGTCTATCACTTGATCACAGGTCCATCGCTCAAGACTAGGCGAGTCTATCCTTTCCAAGATTTTTCTAAGTAGACTGCAGTCCTCGTCCTCGACATAGCCCGCCCACGCAAGGCCAACTAGTGACAGAGCGCTCTGAAAGAGATGGGCCATCTTCCAAGGAGGCTCACGTTCGCTTAGCAGGGAACAGGTGAGGGATACTGCTTGTAGGCTGGGGACTCTGACTGGCACGTCGTATGACTCGTCTGCCGCTCCGCGCCAGTGTTCTATCGCGTCAAGTAAGCCGGTTGCTTTGGATGACTTCATCGTGTTTCGGCTGAGTAAGGTTTCTCTTCTCACACATGACCCGAGTCCAATCCTCTGCAGACCCATGCACGAAGTCAGAAGGCTCAAATCGATGCTCTCTAGCCTGTTGTCGCTTAGCCAGATTTCCCGAAGAGCTGTGCATGATTTCAGAGGAGCAAGGTCAATGCTTTGAAGCTGATTCTCGTGGAGCAGAATCTCCCGCAGACCAGAGCATGAACCTAATGGGCTGAGATTGATGTTCCGCAGTTGGTTTGCATGCAGACTGAGTCGCTGCAGCATTATGCATGATTTCAGAGGAGCAAGATCCACATTTCGTAGTTGGTTCATGTGCAAGGAGAGTTCCTTCAAATCAACGCACGAGCTCAGTGCGCTCAGGTCAATGCTCCGAATTCTGTTGGCATACAACAAAAGCCGCTGTAGCCGGGCACATCGGCCCAACCCGCTCAGGTCAATACTATCAAGCAGGTTGTTCTCCAACGACAATTGCCGCAGCTGCGTACACGAATCCAATGGCTGCAGGTCAACGCTCTGCAGCTTGTTATAGCTCAGGTCGAACTCCTGAAGACGAGTGCAGCGACTTAGAGGCACTAGGTCTATGTTCTTCAGTCTATTACGGTATAGTCTGAGTTCTTCCAAATCATAGCACGAACTCACTGGATTCAAATCAATGTGCTCAATGTGACGACCCGTGAGGTCAATCGAGGTGGTTTCGCGGGTGAGCTCTGTCTGCTCCTGAGTGCCGTCTTCTTTTGTATACAGGAGAAACACGCTCATTATCCACTCACCTCTAGTCATGCTTCAAAGGACGAGGCGTGTCCCATCGGTCGAACAGTCATCTTGCAGAACACACATGAGGACAGCTATTAGCCCTTTTCTCCACGCAATAGAGCAACCTACGACCGTCCAAGCGGGCCTTGTGTGCTGAGTTCAGACTAGCTAGCAAGAGCACTCAGTCCTGTGATGGCCAAGATGACTGAAGTAGACATGCTAATAGCCTGATGCCTGACCATCCTTTCGGTAGTCAGACCCCGCCACCCAGATGTCATGCACCCTCAGTATCGCCTGTCCACCGCCAAACTTTACTGTGTGCTCAGGAGCTACCTGATGTCCCTTTTTCTGCAATGCGCCCCTGGTCGAAAGCGGCAGCCCCTCTTCAAGCCAGACCATGTTCGTGCGCTGGTCATGATGGAACCGTGGATGGTCAATCGCCTCTTGCGGTGACATCTTGTGGTCGACAGTGTTGCTGACGAACTGAGCATGCGCTTCGGCTTGGTGATCACCGCCCATTATGCCGAAGACACCCATGAGTTCGCCGTCTTTGTAGAGAGCTCCAGGTATTATCGTGTGAAACGGCCGCTTTCTTGGTGCGTAGCTGTTCGGGTGCCCGGGGTCGAGTGAGAACAAGCAACCTCGATTCTGCAGCTTGATGCCGCAGCCTGTTACCACCAATCCACACCCGAAAGACATGTACAAGCTGTTGATGAAGGAGACTGCTCGACCATCCTCGTCTGCAGTCGCAAGGTACACTGTGTCTGAGGACCTAGCAATGCCTGACGGAGGCACGTCCATAGCCGTGCTGGGATCAATCAAACTCGACCTCTCCCCGGAATATGCCTTCGACAGTATCCTGTCAATGGGCACCCTATAGAATTCTGGATCACCGTTGTGCGCATATAGGTCCGCATAGGCAAGCTTCTTCGCCTCAATCATGACGTGAAGCCGCTCCACATCAAAGGACGAAAATGACGGGAGGTCGAATTCCTCCATTATGTTCAGCATAAGCTGAGCTGCGAAACCTTGACCGTTCGGAGGGTGTTCCAACACCTGGACCCCGCGGTATGATGTAGCTAATGGTGTCGTCTCCTCCGTCGTATGCCTTCTCATGTCTTCTGTTGTGATGAAGCCGCCATCCGACTGGACTGTCTCAACTATAGCCTCTGCGACCGCACCACGATAGAAGACGTCAAGCCCCTCCTGCGAAACCGTTTCAAACACATGAGCTAGGTCGGGATTCCTCATGGTATCGCCCGGCTCAGGTGCGTTTCCGTTCTTTGTGAATACTCTCTGGGCCTCATTCCCCCTCAGATTCTGTGCAGTCGCTTTCCAGACCTTCGCCACCTTTGGCGACACAGGAAAACCACTCTTCGCGTACTCGATGGCTGGTGCCATAACGTCGCCGAAGTCAAGCCTGCCATACTGCTTGACAAGCGTGTGCCACAGATGCATCGCCCCGGGAACGGTGACACTGGCCGCATGTCGCTCTGGTATCTCCGCCCATCCTCGAGCAATGAGCTCGTCGAGAGTTGCAAGCGACCCGGCTCGGCCGGAGCCGTTAAAGCCCAAGGGGAAGTCATGTCCTGGTAGGTGCAAAAGCACAAACGCATCTCCACCACACCCCGTGCTGAATGGCTCCACGACATCAAGTACTGCTGCAGTTGCGACAGCCGCATCAACGGCATTTCCCCCGTTCCTCAGCACACTGACCCCTGCTTGAGTTGCAAGCGGTTGCGAGGATGCAACCATACCCTTTGGAGCGATCACATCGGACCGGCCCGTTATCCACATTCCAGACACCATTCTTTCAACATCCTTTGCTTGTCGTTTTCGTAAGCTCACGGCTAGGTCCGTCCTCGAGCGATGTATCAAATGGCCCCGTGGCCATCGGTCCTTTTCGCTTCCCGTGTCATCTCCTTCAATGCCTTCATAGCTTCGTCCGACCGGTCAGATTGGACGAATACGTGGTCGTGGTGGAATGCTGAAACCACATTCGTGCTTATTCCAAGTCTTGCAAGTCGCATCGTGACTGCGGCAAGAAAACCCACTGCCTGAAGATCCGAATGCACCTCCAACGTAATCATAGCCCAAGTCTGATTGTAGGGCAGGCCATTCCTCTCGGCTTCATCACGGCTGATTATCAAGGTCAGCCCCTCCTTCTCGAGGAAGGCCATGACAGGTTGGGCATCATTTGGCTGCTCCCGACTTGATGATACAGTGCAAAAGACATACTGACCCTCAATGAGCCTTGGGCTCATGTTCTTCAAAAGGAACGAGAGATCTTTGGCTCCACTATTCATGCCCATTGACATCACGAATTCAGCAACTGATAGAGGCAAATAAAGCAGGCTGTCATGTTCCATAATGCTCTGACGTACCTGAGCTGCTGTGCGTAGCGATAGAGAAGCTTGTCACCTGCAAGCTCGAAGACCGAGCTTGTCCTCGCAAGTCGATAGAAGTGCCAGATTACCTCATTCGTTCTCCATCGATTAATCAGGCAGGGTTTTATGCCCCAAGATGGACTCAAGTGCTGAAGAGAACAACGATGCTGGCTGATCAGTCGGACACAAGTGATGCGTGTACCTCCAGCTGGGACTTCGCCGGTTCTCCCACCCAGTACTCCACGCACGGAATCCACACATACTTAGCCGCGATGATACCTTGGGTTGCGAAACGTGCCATCACGACGGCGAAACCAAGAAAGCTCCTGGACCCGTTCTGCGGGGGAGGCGCTGTCCTTGTGGAGTCGTTGTTAGCCGGTATCGCATGCGTAGGGCTGGACATCAATCCCCTTGCAGTATTAATCTCGAAGGTGAAGACAAAATGCATCAGCTCTCGGAGGTTGATGCATGAACTAGGACTTATAGTAGAGAAAGCCTGTCTATACGATGGGCCCGTCGCCAAGTTCACGGCCAAGCAGGGCATTGACTACTGGTATAAGGATTACATGCTCGGACCGCTCACAGCACTCCGGCATGCGGTCATGGAGCTTGGCGAAAACCAGGTCAAGGATTTCTTTCGCTGCATTCTGTCCGCGACCGCTCGTGATGTCAGTCTCACGCATCGTAACGAGATAAGACTAAGGCGGCTTGAGAGTCCTTACTTGGAGAGCTTCAACCCCGATGTCATTGATGTCTTTCGGAAGAATGCAGTGGAGGCGGCGGAGCGAGTCGCGGCCTTGCCGAAACTGGATGTGGCAGTCCATCAGGGATCGGTACTCGGCATGCCGTTTGCTGACGATGAGTTCTCGACTATAGTCTGCTCGCCTCCCTATGGCGATGAGAGGAATGGAGTGCCCTACACCCAATTCGCCAAGAACATGCTCTTCTGGCTCGGCTACTCGTGGGATGATATCATCGACCAGAAGAGGAAAACACTGGGTTGGATTAATGGAAGAGAGGATTTCCCCCAACCGGACTCGCAGACCCTAAGGAAGAGCGTACATCTGATTCGGGACCATCTCAAGTCAGTGAAAGAAGTTAACGCATTCTATCATGATTACGACAATGCGCTAACTGAAATGGCGCGCGTTACGGACGATAAGATTGTGATCGTCATAGGTCAGCGAGTGATGCAGAACACAGTCTTCGACAACGCCCGGATCACAATCGAGCTGATGGCAAGCAAGGGAATCAGGTTAGGCGCGCAGTACAGACGTCACTTACCGACAAAGAGGCTCCCGAGAATGAGGGAGTATGGTGCGGCTATAGATCATGAGGATATCCTCTTCTTCGACGTCAGGGGAAAGAACATGTGAGGATAAGACCCCTGGGAACAGGGCAAGAGTTAAGTTGAAGGTGGGCACCTCACCGAGTCCGGCCATTCTATGTCGAAGCGCATCACTCCGAAGAAGCAGGAACTCCAGGAAGGGATTGTTCTCGAAACCTCATTGGAACTCCTTAGGAAGGCAGCCAAGAGGGTCCTCTTTGAATTCACGGAAGGTGTTGTGAGCAAGAATGGGGACGGAAAACCCCTGACCGAAGAGGTAGAGTTGGGTGATGCTGTCGTCTTCCGAGAGGACATGGACTTTCTTCCCGGCGAGATAGTTGCCGTCAAGATCTCAGCCACAAAGGGACAGAATGCTGTGTGGTACGTCATGAGCACCTCGGAGATCCCTAAATCGGGCTTTCCGACTGCAAAGGACGCAATGAAAGCGGCCGACTCTGAGGCAAAGAGACTCAGGATCCTTACTGAGTTCCTGAGCAGAGAGGCGGGAGTAAAGGTCAAAGACGTACACAAGTGGGAACCTGACCGACTGTTTGATGCGGGCCAAGTCTTGGCAATTATCGCCGATGCAGGCAAGCGATATGGTCACATGGGTGTCTAGGTTGAATTCCAGACCTTGACTGCCTTCGCGGCTCGATCTATGCGATTCAGGTGTGAATAAACCAGGAAGAGGTCTGGACTTCCTTCTTCGGGTGCCATCCTGGGGAGGTGCCCCTCGATTGCCTGAGCAAGCATCTTCTGAGCTCGCCGCGCATTGTCGGCGGATAGCCGAGGGAATATCTGCTCCAGCTGCGTCAAGCCGCCGGCCGCGCTCTCTACTGTCCAGAGCAAGTACAGGGTTTTGACAACTATCGTTTCGCGCCCATGGGTTCGACTATCGCAAGCAAGCCTGACAAGCTGGCACCATGTGTTCTTTAGGGCCGGTCGTATGTCGGTCTTCTGAGATGCTCCTTCCAAAGAAGACCTGACATTGGATTGAAGAGAAGCCCAGAGCCCGGCTAGCGCAATAGTCACGTCTCTTGACTCCTCGCCGATCTGTGTTGCCAAGTCGACCTGTTTCAGCGCCAATCTGACTTGAGCCTTTGCCAGAGTCAACCCACTCCCTGCATTGAGCACAGGATGAATGCGAGTGTCCCCCCCTGATGAAACCTCACCAAGGACAGACAGCAGGTCCTGGCCGCAGCAGTTACATATTATCGCCGCAATGGCGGCTCGCTCGATCTTGTCAAATAGAGAATGAACATGCTCTAGGTCCAAGACCCTCCTCATGTTCACTCTGCCGTCCTGAAGAAGCGTTATGCTCATGTCGCCGGTGTCAGCACGTACCATTCCAAGGTCGCGGCTGCACTTCGTGACTTCGAACTCGTCGGATAGGCATTCGATCATGTCGCAGAGTACCAGAGGGTCAAAGACGAGAAAACGCATGAGCTCACCCTGCTTCACTCCGTTGAATACCCGCATCTCAGCCATGACTCGATCGACAGTATCCTTACACGGCGATGTCAGTAGGACCCCACCCTCCAGCATCGGCGGTGCCGGTCGGCTGTAGGTCCCGGTCCCCTTCACCACCAGTGACTCCAAGTCTACTCTCATGCCGGAGAAATCGGGGAGAGTCAAGATTGGACATGAGCCTACAGCGACATCGCCGACCATGGCAGCGCGTGCGAAGTTGGCGCATCGAGTCAAGCCGCAAAGACCACAGTCTATCTTTGGGGTCTTGTTGTATGCGCGTGTCCACACACTGCTCATGGATTGAAGCCTCAGACAACGCAATGTGGATCAGACATCTGTTTAATGTTGCGCTGCGAGTGGCATTCTGGACTTCGTCAGTTTTATTAGACGATTACAGACCATGGCGTGTCGGGTGAGCAGCTCTGGAGCGAGCTCGAGAGAAGTTGAAATGGCAAACGCGGCCCGAATGGTTCAAGACGGCCCTGCTCTTGGTGATAGTCGCAGGTGCAACATTCGGGGGCTATGGGATCTTCATGCTCGCTATGGGCACAACAAGCCCACTTGTCGTAGTCACTAGTGAATCAATGGAACCTGTACTCTACAGAGGTGATCTACTGGTGGTTCAGGCAAGGGCTCCCGACCAGATTCGCTTGGGGGATATCATTGTCTACCGTGACACGGAATTTCACCCGGAAACCTCGATAGTTCACAGAGTGGTTGAGATAGTCAACGTCAACGGTACCTACTTCTACTACACAAGAGGCGATGCAAATGCTGTCCGAGATGAAGGCTATCGTACGTATGATGAGGTTGTAGGTGTCGTGGTGCTCACGATACCTTGGATTGGAAATGTCAGCCTGTTTCTGAGAACACCCCAGGGATTCATAGTCATCGCTGCGATCTTTATTGCGATTCTGGTCCTCCCCGAGATTGCATGTAAGAAGAGCGAACAGCAGACCCAAGCGGCCGAGGCTCAGTCAGGAACTGGAGCCACTCCGCCCTCATGAGTGACCGGCGGACAGAGCACAATGTGCTCATCAAAACCTCTATACCTGATATGATGACCTCCATCGATGCTTCAATAGACCATCGTCATTGCAGCGCTGACTATGGAGGTTTTTGCCATCCAGCTAGGTGCCTACAGTCTCGGAATCCTCGCCGCCGTGCTTGCGACAATTCTCTTTGGCTTGACCAACGTCGTCTACAAGGCTCACAGTACCGATGTTAGAGTTCTCGAGATAAGCAACACGAGAGTATGGATCAGCCTCCCCCTGGCCGTTCTGCTAGTCTTGCTCCCGATCAGAGCTACTTCGTTCTCAATGACGGCTCAGGCGGCCATAGCGCTTTCTTTCTCGATGATTGTGGGCATAGTGATGGGTGACGCCGCATATTTCATGAGCCAGAATCGAATCGGAGTTTCAAGAGCATTCCCAATTGCCATGAGCTATCCTCTATTGGTCTACACTCTTGCGGCTACCTACTTGAGCGAACCAATCCTTCCATTCAGGGTCTTCGGAGCATTCCTCGTTGTAGGTGGGGTAGGTCTGATTGCACGAACCAAGGGCCAGATGCAGGAGGATTCTGCACTAGACAACAAGAGAAAGGCAGCGGTTGGTATTGCTCTGGCCTTGGTCACAGCCGTTCTCTGGGCAGTGGGAGAAGTCGTGCTACAGTTTGGTCTTACAACAGTCGACGCCGTTGACGGATACTTCGTGAGGATGTTAGCTGGATCCCTGTTCCTACTTCCAACCCTGCCCTTCTCAATGTCACGGGCACGACGTCCGAGTCGAAAGCTGCTCGTTCTGCTTCTGGTCACGGGTATCATTGGAATGGGTTTCAGCATGGCTTTGGGAACGTTTGCTGTGAAATATATCGGTGCGACGGTGTCTTCGATTATCGTAGCTTCGGCACCTCTGATCACCACTCCCCTCTCAGTGTTCTATCTTGGAGAGCAAGTGACGAAGCCTGTAGCTGGGGGTACTATCATGACCTTCGCTGGGATAGTTTTGGTCATACTCGGAGTCTGATAGGCTCTGCCTCACCCCCTATGGTGTAAACAGCTTTGTGAGATATGCAACGAAGAACTCGTCATGCAACTTCCCTAGCTTTCGTGCGCCTGTAGTGTCGACGAGGTTTGTCGCTTCCTGAGTTCCCATTCTTAGTGTCAGTAGCTTCGGGCCCATGTCCGCAATCGCAGACTCGAACTTGGCACCCTTTGTTTCTATTGGGATTGCTATAAGTGCCGCATCAGCTTCTTTGGCTTCGACGACATCTCTAAGACGTCTGACTGAATAGAATGCTGCCACACCACCACTTCTATTCCAATCCTTCACGTTGGGAACGTCAATACAAAGCCGACGTTCATTGCCAGCTTTGCTCAGGATCACGATTGCCGTGGCCTGTTTTTCGGTTCCTCCCTTTGCCACGTGAAGCCTGACGCCGACACCTACAGCCTTACCTGCCAACGACAGAGCCTCAGTGATGGCTCCAACGACGACTGAAGGAGTGAGCTTGACAACGCGGTCCGCTTGCGGGGCGACTTCCGTTTCCTTCTTGCCACCATACAGTATTCGCTCTAGAATCGGTATGAGGCTCTTGATGGACTCTCTTGGAACCCCGTGGGAACCAGCGAACGCCTCCTTAATGTCCTCCTCTGTGAACGGGAAGACCGCATCAGGAGGTGCATCCATGTTTTGGCACTTCCAATAGTCGCCCAATGCAGCGGCCACATATTGTGTGAAGTCTTCTCTCGTGAAGTTTCTGAGATGTGCTGGCACTTCCATCCTCGACCTCATTGGCGCGTCGGCGAGACCATAGACTCGGTCCCATATCTCAGCAAGACAGGATGCAACCATCACCACGTTCTTGCATTCGTTGTAGAGCCTCTTCATGACTTCGAGGAAGTGCCTCTCACCTGTCTCGCCGTGTGTGTTGTATGGAGCCTCAATCTCATCAATAAAGAGCACAATCGGCCGCTCTGAACCCTCGGCAAGCAGCTTTAGGGTTGCCAGAGTGACATCATCATCCTCGAGCACCGTCCGCACTCCCAGCTTAGCGATCTCCTCCTCGCTGAGTGCCTCGCCAAACAACCATCGTCTCGCAAGAGGTCGGTTCTGGGGGTCCAATCTAAAACTCAGCAGCACCTTCACAACGTCAGCAGATATGCCGGGATATTCGGTAAGTAGGCGGTCCATCGCATAACGGAGGTCATAATGCTCAGCGGTCGCTCCTTTCAGTCCTCCGAACCGAGTGATGAGCATATCTACTGCTTGATCGAAGATCGACTCACCAGCTTCATCCACGATGCATGCATGGATGTGCAGTGGTACTCGTACGGGTGCAGGTGGTGAGGGCACGTACACGGCTAGGAATCTCCCCTTCGAGAAGTAGCTCTCTCGGTCCTTGACCACCCAAAACAAGTGAGTCTTTCCCATCCCGGCTCCTGCCAGGACCGGCTGAAATCGCGGGGTCTTATCACTCATGGTGAACCGAACAGCTCGCATGATTGCCCTGTCTGCTTCTTCATGCGGACCTGATATGTCCACAGAGTCTCTCGTATCGCCCCTAGATACATAGCGTTTCAGAGGTGGGTCCTCTCTCATGATGTCAAGAAACATCTGGCGATCAAAAGGTGCAGGATTGTCTGATGTGGATGGTGGATTCACAGCATGCAAACCCTCCAGAAACAGCTCACAATCTGGAAAGTAATCCATAAATCTGTTTTGAGCTCATAGCTCGGACGGGGCAATGAATAAGTCTAGGAGGGCTCTGCTAGTCTGAATGAGAGAGAGAATCCATGACGATCCAGTGACAGGTTCAGCGACATGAAACCTGAGTATGTCTTACTGAGCAGAAGTCTGAAGCTGAGAGGAAACTCTCTCTTTCTGGTTCTGAATCAATGCCATGACCTGATGAATCAAGTCAGGTCCACCGGCAAACAGCAGAGGCGTTATGAAGAAGGAATCAAAACCGACGTAGCCTGGGGCAAGTGTCCAACCATCGGAAATCAAGGCACCAGACAACGTGACCCCAAATCCTAAGCTTAGGATGTACCCTATCACCAAGGCGACTAGGTATATCACCAGCGCTTTTCTCCTTCCTCGGAATCCATCAAGGCGACCAGCAGAGTCTTTCGGAGTACCGCCAGCAAGGACCTCCCATAGCCGTTCATAGCCTATCCAGAAGATTAGGACAATCAGAGAGAAGTCAGTGACTGCAGACAATCTCGAACCTCAGAAACAACGTACTGTGGATAGGTACCAGATAAACACTCGCATCCGGAGAACATGTGAGCTGAGAAGCATGAAGCCGCGCGAATGCGCTCATCTCAATAGAAGCAAGACAGCTGACGGTCGTCAGATGACATGCAAGAAAGGACGGACAAGGGCAGTGACAACAGATCACACACTACGCAAAGGCTCTGGTGATCAATTCTGAGTAGAATGCCTTCTGTTCAACATCAAGCAGAACTTTGTGTGTGTTGTCCACCAGCGATGTTGCTGTGTCTTCGTTCAGCCTCAAGGTAACGAGCTTCGTACCCAGTTCTGCACTAGTTGATTCGAATTTGGCTCCCTTCGTGTCGACAGGTACCGCAATCACTGCGAGGCCGACCTCGCCCTTCTCCAGCATCTGCTTAAGGCGTATTGCAGAGTAGTAAGCCGCCACGCCTCCACTACGGTTCCAGCTCTTGATATTCGGAACGTCTACTCCCAACCGATGCTTTGTCCCGCCCTTTGAGAGAGTGAAGACAGCAGTCGACTGTGTCTTCGACCCACCTGTGGCGGTTTCGAGTTGAACTTCGACACCGAGTGCTGTACCCGCAATCAGAAGGGCCTTCGCAACAGCACCAATCACGATGGCTGAAGTCAACTTAATGACATAGTCAGCCTGCTCCTCCTGAGGTACAGCCTTCGGGCCAGCAATAATCTTGTCGAGTTGAGCTATCACTTGTTTGATGGCCTCGCGTGGAACACCCTTGGACTTGCTAAACGCTTCATCGAGGTCATTTTCTGTTAACGGGAATAGAATGTCTGATGGCACCTGGATGTTGTTCTCTTCCCAATATGCAATCATGCTCTGTCGCACGAACTCTATAAGATCCTTTTTCGTGAAAGGCCGAAGTGTGATAGGGGTTTCCATGCGGGATCTTGTAGGCGAGTCAGCGAGATTGTACACTCGCTCCCAGACGTCGCTCAGACAAGACGCCACTATGACGAGGTTCTGGCACTGATTGTACAGGCGCTTGATGACCTCCATGAATTGCTTCTCTCCAAGTTCACCGTGAGTGTTGTACGGCCCCTCAAACTCGTCAATGAACAGAACGATTGGAATCGTTGAACCTTCTGCGAGCAGCTTCAAAGTTGCCATTGTAACGTCGTCTTCTTCAAGGACAGACCTCACATCGAGCTTCTCAATCTCCTCTTGGCTGAGAGCATCTCCCAACAACCAACGTCTAGCAAGACCCCGCAGATTGTCATCAAGACGAAACTTGAGAAACACCTTCACAGCGTCAGATGAGATGCCAGGATATTCGTCAACTGCTTTAGACACGACATCTGCAAACTCATAGCGTTGACGTATGATTCCTTTGAGCTCCCCAAATCGAGTGAGAAGCATGTCCGCAGTCTGCTCAAAGAGACGTTCACCGCCCTCATCGACGACACAGGCATGGAAATGAAGCGGGACCCTCACTGGTGCCGGAGGCGACGGCACATAGACGGTTAGATACGGGCCATGACTCGGTCCATTCTCAAGGTCCTTCAGAACCCAAAACATGTGTGTCTTGCCCATGCCAGCAGTACCCAGGATCGGCTGCAGCCTTGAGGTCTTGTCTTGTCTTGTGAAACGAATTGCCCTGAAAACAGCCTCATCGGCCTCCGCATGAGGGCCCGGTATGTCAATGCTGTCAGGAATGTCACCTCTGGATACGTACCGCTTCATGGGCGGATTGTCTCTCAGGACCTCAACATACATCCCTTTCTCGAAGGCTCCTTCAGCCTCAAACGAATCTTTGTCAGACAATGAACCGGTCCTCCGGGATTCTCATCCTCGGAAGTTTACTGTCCGCATTATGAAGCTAATGATTGGGGGAGTCAGGCGCAGGAGAGAGCCTAGAAAGAAGGCCGCAGAGCTTGGTAGCGCATCGACTTCGAAGAGAAAGGAGGAACTAGGCTATCTGTGGCTCAAGTGCAGGCATGCTGATGCTCTCATTCGCTAGCCAAAGCTCTGCGATTTTCTGTATTAGTTCTTGAATGCCAGATCGGGTCACACTTGAGGTTTCAACGAAGGCAACCGGGTGCGGCTGACCGTTGACACCAAGTTGCTGTGCAATCCTAGCACAGTATGAAGCTCCTTCTTCTTTCGTGACTGGAGGTTCGGGCTCGTCTTCGGTGATGACAGGGTGCTCCCTTAGGTCGGTCTTGGTGCCAACGATGATGATGGGAGGTGGCACTGGGAACGCTGTCACGACTTCCTTAGTCCAGAAGTCAAGACTGTCGTAACTCCATCGGTCGGCAACTGAGTACACGATTACTGCAACTCCGGTACCGGCAAAGAACTCGGTCCTCGGCACCCTGGCTTCCTGCACTTTCTCGAACGGCCATGCGTTTATGCGGACCCTCTTATCTTTGCAGGATGCTTCTGTACTGTACACGAAAGCCATCCCATCGATGAGATCGTCTGACACGCCTTGAGTCCCCAGTTGCATGCCGCACTCATAGAGTAGGCTCTTGACTCCCACCTGCTGCTCTCCCAAGATGATGACCTTGACATCTGCCGACTCATCTTGGGTCGGGACAGATATGCGTGGCGTTCCTTCGGTTGGAGCCTCAATCCCAAGCGGCTCGTCCCACACAAAGTGTTTCGGCGTCGGTGCAGCCTCGACAGGTTCTCGGGTTGGCGGAGGAGCTGCGTCCTTCGGTATGTTCTCCATGTGGAAGCTGACAATGAGCTCATTGGCCTCATCGCTGTTGGGAACGGTATCCCATATTGTCGTCTTGGCTGCGGTCACAGGCAGTACTCCTACTGCTTCCGAGAGTTCCGGATTAATGGGCAGCAGCTGTTCGACCTCCTCGTCGAGTCTAGTTTTGCCCAGAGGTGCGAGGTATTTGTCCTTCAGTGATTCAACGACGCTCAGTGTCCGGGAGAGTTCAAGAACATCTTCCTTGGTCAGATCCTCCTCAGCGGAAAAAGACTCGGTGTCAGGAAGCCCAACTCTCTTCATGATGAACTTTAGAATAGCGGGGGGAGTGTTGTAGCCGCGAAGATAGGCAAATCGGTGGATCTCGGATAGAACGTCGGCATAGGTCCGGCTATAGTACTTTACTCTCTTCATGACCCCCTTGTCGACAATGTCAATGTGACCTGGCTTCAGGCTAATGTCCATCGTCGTACCAGGAACCAGCACTATCGCACGTCCTTCCTTCGCTCAGCAACTAGTAATCATAGATATGATAACATATTAGGTTTATCAGTATATCAACAATCTAGCCGCACCATTCTCAGTTGTTAGAGCCGTCAGATGGGTACAGAGAAGACTACCTTGCCCTCTTTGTTATGCCCAGAGTCACTCGCACCCTCAATGACAACAAAGGCTCCCTCTCAATGGCTCGCTGGAGCACGAAGATACTCAAATGGCTAACCGTGGACGCCCTCTGACATGAAGCTGGGCAACTCCTGACCCCATCGGTTTCTGAGTATGAGCAGACGCAGGGCGACCTCGAAATGAACAGCAGGAGCGCCGGTTCTTGGAGGAGAAGACTTGATTCGAGCTTCGTCGGGCCAACGACGAACGGTATAGGTTCAAATCATCCGAGTGCCTTCTGTCTGAACCAACGTCAGCAAAGAGAAGAAACTGAGGCGTGAGGTTGATAGAACTCAGAGCCACCCTTACCAATGGGATCTCAGAAACAATCCCTGTATCAAGTTCTGCAGTCAAGGTAGACCTATCCAGCAGATCGCTCGCCGCAGTCGACCTCAGCCCCTTGGACACAGATACCCATCTCCGGGAACTGAATCTGAGCAGCAACCATCTCATGTCTCTCGACCTTGCGGTGCTCGCATTCTGTCCGGAAATCGACGACATCGAACTGCATCACAACCTGTTCAGGACTCTCGACATGAAGCCGCTCGCATACTGCCCCAAGCTGCGACATATCGGCCTGAATGACAATCAGATCATGCGTATTGCCCTCGAGTCACTTGCAGGCTGCACCAGCCTTCTTGCCCTGCATCTGCATAACAATCGCCTTTTGACAGTAGACCTCGAACCTTTGGCGAAATGCGTCAGACTCGAAGAACTGAACCTCCTAGGCAACGACCTGAAGCGACTTGATCTCGGCCCCTTATTCTCCTGTGCCTCACTTCGCATTCTATCCCTGCCCGAAGCTACGAAGCTGGTTTCTCACGTCGCGTCCAAGAGAGACCTGCTGAACCCTCCCGCTCTGAACGATATCATAACTCAAGGCCGACTCAAGTTCATGACCGAATAGGACCTCGATATATGAATCCCCGGGCATATAGCCTAACTGCTGATGAACTGGAATCAATCGTTACATGGTGTGGATACAACTAGATACGAGTTTTACTTATTTTCGTAGTTTTCCCATTACCACTCCATAAGCGGTTGGTCCGATTGTCCAGATAGATGGCCGTATTTCTGAGGTGGTTGAACTGAGAAGAGCTCTTGCATTCTTCCCCATAATCCTGATACTGCTGATCCCGTCTTTGGCTCAGCCGACCGTAACGCCGACCTCAGTCATACCCCGTTCTGGCAGTTTGGGGGAGGGCCAAGAGGGGGATACACTTGCAGACGGCCAATCAGCATACTCTGGAAAAGGCGCTCCTCTTGCAGTCTCGTTGAATGGAATGAAGGTATCCACCGGGACTGCGACAATCGACAGGTACACCTCAGGATATGTGTGGACGACTCCACCTTCTGGTTGGTCGGGAAACTCACTGTCAGCATCGATTAATGACATCTCAACATATGTGGATGTCACACTTGCCAACGGAATGTTCACTGGGGTTCATAATGAACGTCGGTTTGGTCTTGGCTATGATACGCTTACTGTTGTTGTGCCCGACAGCTGGACTCTGGTGAAGAAAGAAGATCCCGCGGGCACAGGACGAAGCGCTCATCCGATACGTGGCATCTTCAGCCTGCGTAGGGCCTCAGGCTACGGGTACGACGGTGGCTACGGTTTCTATGCCAACGCTTCTTGGTACGCAAGTACTGTTCTTTACCCAACAGATGAGATCTATTTCAGCCAGCAGGTTAGCGCGCCCTATAGGGAAGTGCGCACAGCTGAAATCAGGTTCTTTTATCGAGTTAGAAGCACATCGAATCTCTTGGATCAGGTCCACCTGTTCGTAAGGTTTGCAGACTACGAAACCAAGCTCCACGTCCTTGAGTCTGGAGATACCACAGACGTGTGGCTCGAAGCTGTGGTGACCATTCCCTCTTCTCATTTCGTTGGAATCACAACACCGAATGCTTTCCTTCTATCACTGGGTCTTGGTACTGACCTGAGCGGCAGTCAGACATCTGCTGCTAGCGCACTTGTCCAGATAGACGAGATGCGACTCACTCTCGGCGTTAGGCCCTTTCCGGAGCAGGTCGGACTCAAGGCAAATGGGGCGTCTGTTACTGGAACCATTAGCGGCAGTGTGTCACCCTTTGTACCTGATGGCAGCAGCCGCGACTGCTTCAGCAGACCCGATCGTGGGGTTGACTTGGACGGCTATTATGACAATGGTGTCCTACACGCCGGCTGCAATGCCCTGAACTCGAACTCGGTCTACCAGATGGCGTTCCAGTTCCCTGTGTCGATTCCGCAGGGTGCGGCGATTAATTCGGCCCGTCTGGAAGTCGAGGCCGAATCTGGAGTCGTCAATAGACCTAACATGACTGTATACGTAGCGAACGAGGACACCGTTTCAGCCTTCGTGAGCGGATTCCCAGTCATCAGGGACCGATATGAGTGGGTAGATACAGGCCTCGATTGGTTCCCGAGTGCGTGGAGTGCCAACGTCAGGTATACGTCACCCGACATCGCCGCGCTTGTGCAGAAGGTCATCTCAAGAGCTGGCTGGTCGTCAGGCAATTACATACTTGTGATGTTGGACTACCAGTACTCATCATCAGTCCCTGCATATAACCCCGCCAAAGGATCAACCGGCTACATGCAGTCGGATCTCGCTCGACTCTATGTCGACTACCTCGTGCCTCAATCTGATACAGTCAACTCGTTCCTATACACGAAGGAGATAACTGTAAGTCGAACCAAAGTGACTACAGACCTGGTAGACTTCCCCTTATACTTGGACCTCTACGACCCCGACCTAAGAACCAAAGTCCAGTCTGATGGCGATGACATTGTATTTATGATCGGGTCGCAGACACTCGATCACGAGATTGAACTCTTCGAGCAGGCTTTCAATTCAACGCACGCACATCTCATTGCCCATGTAAGAGTGCCGAAGCTGTCCTCGACAATCGACACTACGATTCTGATGCTCTATGGAAATCCCAGTATTGGCAAGCAGGAAGACCCGGCCGGCGTATGGGATGCCCACTATAGGGGCATCTGGCACATGAGAGAAACACCCACTGTGGATTCGTACGCATACGACTCCAGCCTAAACAACAAGGACGGAACGTTCAATGTGACCATGGACTCGGCCGACCATGTGACAGGCAAGATGGGATACGCGTTGGATTTCGACGGGGTCAATGACGGGCTTCAGATTCCCGACCCTCTCAACGGTCAGGTGTTCACTTTTTCTGCATGGGTGTATTTGACTGCCACCACGGGCGACTGGCGGAGTGTGATGGTCAGAGCAGACAGCGACAGCAATTGGTTCGATATGATAATGTATGCAAGAGCACAAGGTGCTCCGACCGCATACCGTGCGGTCATCGGAACGGGGCATACAGATAGTACCTGGGTGCGGGCCCAGTCAGACATAATACTCGCGGCTGGCACTTGGTATCACCTAGCTGGCATTCACAATGGCACACACCTTCTTTTCTACAGGGATGGAAGCCTGACTAACACCGTTGCAGAATCCATTGATATGCAGGATAACGGCAAACCCCTGTGGATAGGCGGAAACCCGGTTTGGGGCTATGCGGGCCTGTATGGTAGAATTGACGAAGCCAGAATATCGAAAACAGTGAGATCTGGAGCATGGATTGCGGCTGAGTATAGCAACCAGAACAATCCGTCCAGCTTCTACAGCATCGGAATGGAGTGGACCACCTCTCAGATGAGAAAGTCGATAACCATCGATCACACTGAGGTGGCTGGCGACCTGACGAACCACCCTGTCCTGATTGACATCTATGATGCTGACCTCAAGGCTCGTGCAAGGTCAGACGCTGCCGATATCAGTTTCTTTGCAGGCACCAAGTTCCTTGCTCATCAGATAGAGGACTATGACCCTAGCTATAATGCAACCCATGCACATTTGGTCGCCTGGGTCTGCATACCCACCTTGTCTGCCAGCATCGACACTGCGATCTGGATGTCCTATGGAGGGTCCTATGCAAGCAGTACTGAGAACCCGTCTGCGGTCTGGGACGCGAACTACTGCGCCGTCTGGCATCTGTCCGATGCCATTCCCGATGGGACGAGTAAAGGAGTCCTAGACTCTACTGGCAACAATAACGATGGAACGCCCTACAACTTCGAAGACGGAGACGGTGGCAGGACCGGTGCCGCAGGACAGATTGACGGCGCAGCTCAGACGGTTGCCGACGACCACATGTCAGTGTGGAATCCCGTCAACGCTAAGCCGGCCACTCAGCTCACGCTCTCTGCTTGGGTGAAAGTACAGGCGCCCAAGTATGGCGAGGTTGTGACACTGGGTGACTGCTATGCCCTGCGAGTGAGGGCTGATGGTGATGCCCAGTTCTTCAAATGGGATGGTAGCTGGTGGGTGAATGTTGTAGCGGCGGGAAGCAATGTCGCGGATGGCAAATGGCACAACATCGTTGGCATCCAGAACTCAACGGGCATGTTTCTACTTGTGGACGGAGTTCAGAAGGCGAGCAACAGCAACACGGCTCCGATTGTATACGAATCACCTGATAAAATAGAGATCGGAATGAACGGCGGTTTATCGCCTGATCCTACACTGAATCTCACGGGCACCATTGATGAGGTCCGCATATCGGCAACTGGAAGGCCTGCTAAGTCCGTTGTGACTTCATACAACAACCAGAAGGACGCTTCCAAGTTCTACACAGTGGGTATCGAACAAACAGGTCCTGATATCTCGTCTATAGAATTCAAATACAAGAAGACTATCACGGTTGACCACACAAAGGTTGCCGCTGACCTAACGAACTTCCCACTGCTAGTTAGTTTGTACGACAGGGATTTGCGAACCGATGTACAGTCCGACGGAGACGACATTGTCTTCAAAATCGGAAACCAACTCTTGAGCCATGAGATCGAACTGTTTGACCAAGCATACAACAGCACACATGCAAGGTTAGTTGCGTGGGTTAGGGTACCCTTCCTGTCGTCGGCGAGTGATACGGAGATTACAATGTACTATGGGAACAGCGCCCTAGGAAGCCAGCAGAACCGAGCAGGGGTTTGGGACAGCCGCTATTTTGGAGTCTGGCACTTGGGAGAAACCAGTGGCAATGTACTAGACTCCACGTCATTTGGCACTCAGGGAACTCCTGCAGGAGGGATAGTTCGAGGAGCGACGGGAGCGATAGGAAGAGCCTCCGACTTCGATGGCGTCGACGATACCATTAGCTTTGGAGATCCTACTGACGGTCATCTAGACCCCGGAACAATGAGCTACACCTATAGCATGTGGGTCAGAGTAGATAGGAACACCGCGAACTATCAACGGGTCCTATACAAGGGCGGCAGCTCATCAAGCGACAGGGGCTATGATTTCGAAACGACTCAAGACGCATCTAGCATCAATGCTTGGATCTCGGACGGAACGACTTCTGTGACCGCTTATTCTACACCTGTTACGCTCGGCACATGGATGCATCTAGTGGCTGTCGTCAATCGAACGTCCGGCATGCTTGTTCTCTACAGGGACGGACTCAACACCGGACGACGAAGCCTCGGCACGATTGGCACTCTAAGCTCAACGACGACATTCCGGCTCTCGCACACAAGCTACCCGACTGACGCCATCATGGATGAGGTGAGGGTATGGAACTTCGCCGCCTCAGCCGACTGGATCAGCACAGAGTATGCAAACGAGAAGACACCCTCAACATTCTATAGTGTAGGCAATGAGGTCGTGCTCGCTACAGACCCTGAGACTCAAGGAGGATACGGAGTAGCCATCGGAACTAGTTCACCATCTGAGGTTTCAGTCAGCATGGAATTGACACTGAGTGCCTACTTTGCTGCTCAGAGTCTAGCAGACGATCTGTCACCGGGGACCTCCTTTTCATCATCAAATAACACACTGACAAGCTGGAGTGCAGGTATCTTGGTATCAAAACCTAGTGAACTCCAGAACATGAACTTCAGCATCTATTACCCCGCAGGTAAGTGGGTACCGCTCACCGTCACTGACCCCTCAGGCACTGCCAAGTCTACGCCGGCCGATTGGACATATACTGACGGAGTTCTTACTGTAAAGTCATCATCGATTGACACTTCTGGTCTTTGGAGGGTCGGATTCCAGGATGAGAACAAGGTTTCCGACCTGTTGATGGGCCTCACCGGAGGGTCACTTTCTGGCACAGCTAGATTCAGCGTGGGTGATAGAGTAGACTTCCGAGCGTATGCCCCAGGCAAAGCCGGGTCCATGGTTGAACTCACTCTGCTCGACCCCAACGGATCGCTCTGGTTCTACAACAAGACTGTCATCCAAGGCATAGGCTTCCCTGTCGCGTATCGTCACCGCAAAGACTTGCTGGTCAATCATTCGAAAGTCTTGGCGGACCTCACGGACTTCCCGATGCTGGTTGATCTGTATGATAGAGACCTTCGAACGGATGTGAAGCCTGATGGCAGTGACATCGTGTTCGTGGTGGGCGACCGTGTGGTAGAGCACGAAATGGAGTCATTCGTCCAGAACTACAACACCACGCACGGACACCTGACAGCTTGGGTCAGGGTCCCCCTGCTTTCAAGCTCTGTTGATACGACGGTGAGCATGTACTACACCAACCCTAGCGTCTGTAGTCACCTGAGTCCAAAGGGGGTGTTTGACAGCGGATACTTGGGAGTCTGGCACCTCACAGAGAGCGGAAATGGCACGGCGAATGAGTATAAGGACAGCAGCAAGTATGACAACAATGGTCAAGGAGGTGAGGGTGAGTCCCTCTACGTACCACACCAAGTAGCCGGCAGGATTGGATACGCCCAAGACTTCAATAATGTAGATGGCAAGTACGACCTGATCGACTGCGGCGACAGCCCGCTCTGGGACATCACTGGAACGCAGATTACGCTTCAAGCTTGGATAAAGCATCAGATTACGCCGCAGGATCATGTCTATGGCATCATGAATCACAAAGGCTGGTATGACGGATATAGCCTGTTGATTGACAGATACTCACTCAAGATCACATTTGACCTTCCGGGCGATACCAACAGCCTGGTGGGTGCGAACGATGTCACAACCAGCACATGGCATCACATCGCCGCGACTTACGATGGAGCATATATGCGCATCTACATCGACGGCATACAGGACCCGAATGTGATGGTCAAGACCAACGACATTGAAGCAGCCTCATACGAGAAAGGATTCTGGATAGGCCATGGAGACCAACCGAAGAACGAAACTTGGAGTGGTGAGTTCGTAGGACAAATAGATGAAGTACGTATCTCTAGAGTGACGCGTTCCGCGAGCTGGATCAGGACTGAATTCAACAATCAAGCAAGCCCAAGTAGTTTCTACAGCGCTGGAAATGAGAAGACCTCGGGTTCTTTCGGCTTCACGAACATTCTGTTGGATTCGACAGCTCCTGCAGGAGTCTGGCAGGCTTATGCAACATACCTCGATGATTCGACCCAGGTCCTAGATGGAGCAGGCCAATCCCACCGCAGTTTCATTGTAGCACACATCACCGGACTGACCCTCACTGCACCGAGCGATGCAGTTTCTGACCATCTCTGTGCCCACCAAATCGGCGACCAGCTCTATGTAGAACTGAACCTGACTGACATGGTAAACGCGAACATGATACATGGCGCGTCGGTGACAATGAACTGGACGGTAG
>Ga0153915_10000539_pt1 | contig 35248 bp, 33 predicted proteins | sample Opewatmetagenome_2_FD_107003 | JGI IMG/M metagenome (GOLD analysis project Ga0153915, IMG submission 107003) | Freshwater wetland microbial communities from Ohio, USA - Open water 3 Core 3 Depth 3 metaG | ecosystem: Environmental > Aquatic > Freshwater > Wetlands | place: USA: Ohio, Lake Erie... | reverse complement strand
TTCCTCGTCGTCTCGGCCGAGCACCCGATCGTGGCCGACCTCGTCGCCGGCCAGAATAAACAGGCGCTGCGGGCCTGGGTCGAGCGGACGGCGGCCGAGATGCGCAAGCGCCGGGACGTCGGCGAGACCGAGAAGGACGGCGTCGACACCGGCAAGAAGGCGGTCAACCCGTTCACCGGCGAGCGCATCCCCATCTGGATCGCGAACTACGTCCTGATGGACTACGGCACGGGGGCGATCATGGGCGTGCCGGCGCACGACGAGCGGGACTTCGAGTTCGCCAGGAGCTACGGCATCCCCGTCCGGACCGTCATCGCCCCGGCCGAGCGGGCCGGCGAGCGTTTTGACGCCGAGCCCGCGGAGGCCTACGACGGCCCCGGCGTGCTCGTCAACTCGGGCCCCTTCGACGGCCTGCCGTCGGAGAGGGCCATGGACGAGATGGGCCGGTTCGCCGAAGAGAAGGGCTTCGGCCGCCGCAGCGTCATCTTCCGCCTGCGCGACTGGGGCATCTCCCGGCAGCGCTATTGGGGGACGCCCATCCCGGTCGTCTACTGCGACCGCGACGGCATCGTCGGCGTCCCCGACGATGAGCTGCCGGTCGAGCTGCCGCTCGACGTCGCGTTCACCGGCGAAGAGGGCTCGCCTCTCGAAAGGCTGGAGAGCTTCGTGCGCACGACCTGCCCGAAATGCGGCGGCCCGGCCCGCCGCGAGACGGACACGATGGACACGTTCGTCGACTCGTCGTGGTATTTCTTCCGCTATTGCTCGCCGCGCGAGACCCGGCTGCCCTTCCGGCCCGAGGACGCCAAGCGCTGGCTTCCGGTCGATCTCTACATCGGCGGCGTCGAGCACGCCATCCTGCACCTCATTTACTCGCGCTTCTTCACCAAGTTCCTGCGGGACTTCGGCCTGACCGAGATCTCGGAGCCTTTCCCCCACTATCTCGCCCAGGGCATGGTCACCAAGGACGGCTCGGCCATGTCCAAGTCCAAGGGCAACATCGTCGATCCCGACGAGATCCTCGTCCGCTACGGCGCGGACGCCCTGCGCCTGTTCATCCTCTTCGCCTCGCCGCCGGACAAGGAGTTCGCCTGGGCGGAAGAAGGCCTCGAGGGCTGCTATCGGTTCCTCCTGCGGGTCTGGACCTTTGTCCTCGAGGACCTCGACGTCTTCCGGTCCCCCGCGTCCGCGGCGCCGTCCGGGGGAGGCGCCGCCTCGCAGGTCGTCCGCAAGACCCATCAGACGATCCGCAAGGTGACCGAAGACATCGGCATCCGCTTCCACCTCAACACGGCCGTGAGCTCGATCATGGAGCTCTACAACCTCGCCCACAAAGAGCGCGACGGCCTGAAGACGACGCCCGGCGGGCGCGAGGCCCTGCGCCTGGCCCTCGAGTCGATCATCCGGCTGCTCTCGCCGTTCGCCCCGCACCTGGCCGAGGAGCTCTGGGAGCGGACCGGCCATCGCGGCCTGTTGATGCTCTCGCCTTGGCCGGCCTACGATCCGGCCCTGGCGCGCGACGAGATGGCCACGGTCGTCGTCCAGGTCAACGGCAAGGTCCGGGACCGCTTCGAGGCCGTCCCCGACCTCCCCCAAGACGAGCTCGAGGCGGCGGCCCTGGCGCTTCCCAAGATCCAGGCGGCCCTCGGGGGCAAGCCGCCGCGCAAGGTCATCTCGGTACGGAACAAGCTGGTCAGCATCGTGAGCTGAGAGGGCCGCCGCCGGAAGATGTGAACGTGACCAAAGCCCACCGCCCGTCAAGGCCGGCTGCGGCGGCCGTCCTTGCGACCGCCGCCCTCATTGTCGTCCTCGGCGGATGCGGCTACCGGCTGCGCGGCACGGGCTCGGCGCTGCCGCCGGGGATCAAGACGATCAGCGTGCCGGTCTTCAAGAACCAGACGACCCGCTACGAGCTCGACGTCAAGCTCACGCGGGCCGTCATCGACGAGCTCGTCGCCCGAGGCAAGGTCGCGATCAGCGCCGACCCGGCCGCGGCGGACGCGGTCCTCGAGGGCGAGATCATGAGCTTCACGGCCAGCCCGATCGGATTCAGCGGCGGCAACCAGGCGGATTCGTACAACGTCACGGTCACGGCCAGGGTCACGCTCAGGCCGCGGTCCTCCGCCGAACCCTTGTTCTCCAACCCGTCCTTCGTCTATCACCAGGAATACGAGGTCCCCCAGGGCGCGAGCTTCGAATCCGTTCAGACCGAGGCCATCGATAAGATCGCCGGCAAGTTCGCCCGCAGCCTCGTCGTCAGCATCCTGGAGGGTTTCTGAGATGGCCGGCGCGCCGGGCCCGCCGCTCCGCGAGGAGGCCCTTCTCGCGGGCTATTTCTTCTATGGGGAGGAAGACCTCCTGGCGGAGGAGTTCATCGAGGCGCTCGAGCGGCTCCTGGCCGCCTCCTCGGGCGGCGAGCTCCATCTCGCCCGCTTCGACCTCGACGTGGCCAAGTGGCGGGACGTCATCGACGCCGCCCGGACCGCGCCGTTCCTGTTCGATCCCTGGCGCGTGATCATCGTTCGCGTCCCCGAGCACAAGGCCGGCGCCGGCAAGGGCCAGGACCGGGGGCCGGAGGACGAGGAAGGCCGGGGATCGAAGCACCTGTCCGCCCTCGACCAGAAGATCCTCAAGGACTATTTCGCCGATCCCCCCTCGCGCACGGTCCTCGTCGTCGTCAGGGCCGGCCGCGTCCGCCGCGACGACGCCATCGTGCGCTTCTTTGCCTCCCTGCCGAAGACGGTCCTGGCGATGACCGAGATGAAGCGGCTCACCGAGTACCGCCTGATGCAGAGGGCTGACGAGAAGGCCCGGGCCCTCGGCAAGACCCTGACCGAGGGGGCCAAGAAGCGTCTCTTCGAGCTCCTCGGCCAGGACCTTCGCCTGATGATGAACGAGATCGCCAAGCTGGCCGTCTTCGTCGGCGACAAGAAGGGCATCGACGAGAGCGATGTCGACGAGGCCACGGCCGGGCAGCGCAGCTTTCAGAACTACGAGCTCGACGACGCCCTGGCCGCCGCCGACTTCGCCAGGGCGGCGGCCATCATCCAGGAGGACTTCGCGGAAGGGGAGCCTCCCGAGATCCTCGTCGGCCGGCTGACCGGCTTCTTTCGCAACGTCCTGGCCGCTCAGACCTGGCTCAGGGAGAAGAGCCGGTCCAAGGACGAGATCTTCCAGGGCTTTTTCCCCTACATCTCGAAGACCTACGCCGATCTCTACCGGCGGAAATACGACGACTTCTTCGGGGTCGTCGAAGGCCTGGCGCCGGGCGAGCTCAACGCCCTCCTGGCCAAGCTGCGGCAGCTCGACCGGACGCTCAAGACGACGAGCGCGAAGGACGCCGCGGCGAAGATCCTCTTCGAGACGTTCCTGAGGGAATTCTGCCTGGCGCGGAAGAAAAAGACGATTATTTCGACGGCTTGGGACTGAGCAGCGAGACCTGGCGGCTGAGCCGGGATTTGTAGCGGCTGCCGGTGTTCTTCTTGATGGCCCCCTTCTTCACCGACGTGTCGATGGCCTTGAACAGCCCGGGGAGCATCTTGAGGGAGGCTTCGCGGTCCTTGGCCTGGATGGCCTCGCGCATCTTGCGCATCTGGGTCCGAAGAGCGGATTTGGCGCGGGTGTTGACAGCCTTGCGGCGGAGGCTGCGCCGGTGCTGCCGGATCGCGGATTTGTGACGGGCCATACTTTTCTCCTCTTTGAGCGGCCTATGATAGAATAAGTTGGCCCCAAAGTCAAACGGCCCCGGGCTCGGATTTGGCGGTGATGACGATCTCAGACCCTCCGAAAACCGCTGACGACCGGAAGGTTCGGCTCGTCCGCTCGACGGCCGCCGTCGCGGCGCCGACCTTGATCAGCCGCGCCCTCGGCTACGTCCGCGACCTCCTCCAGGCCTATTTCCTCGGCACCGGCAACAGCGCGGACGCCTTCACCATCGCCTTCACCATCCCCAACCTCTTCCGCCGCCTGACCGCGGAGGGGGCCATGACGCCCGCCTTCATCCCGGCCTTCGCCGAGCTCAAGGCCCGGCCCGAACGGGACCGTCTGTGGCGCTTCGGCAACGCCTTCTTCTGGGATATCGTCCTGGTCATGGCCGTCACGACCGGCCTGGGCGTCCTCTTCGCGCCGGGACTGGTCAAGGTCATCGCCTACGGCTTCGGCGACGTGGCCGGGAAATGGGGCCTGACGATCGCCATGACCCGGGTCATGTTCCCTTATCTCTTCTTCATCACCCTGGCCGCCCTGGCCGGCGGCATCCTGAACTCCTTCGGCCGCTTCTTCGTCCCGGCCGCGACGCCCATCCTGTTCAACCTCGCCGTCATCATCGCCGTCAGCCGTTTCGCCCGCGAGGCCCGCGAACCGGCCCTGATCTTCGCCGCCGGCGTGGTCATCGGCGGCGTCCTGCAGCTCGCCCTCCAGGTCCCCTTCCTGTGGAAAGAGGGGATGCGCTTCACGTTCGCGCCGTCCTTTCGCGACCCCGTCGTCCGGCGCGTCGGCGCCCTCATGCTCCCGGGGATCCTGGGCGCGAGCGTCTACCAGGTCAACTTCGCCCTGAGCCGGATGATCGCCTCGGGCCTCGAGAGAGGCAGCACGTCGGCCCTCTATTACGCGTCCCGCGTCGAGGAGCTGACGCTGGGGCTCTTCTCGATCGCCCTGGCCTCGGCTCTCCTGCCGGCCTTGTCCCACGACGCCGCGGCGCGCGACGTCGACGAGATCAAGAGGACGGTCGGCTTCTCGCTCAAACTGACGGCGGTGGTCAGCTTCCCCGCCGCCGCCGGTCTCATCGCCCTCAACGGCCCGATCATCCGGACCCTCTTCGAGCGCGGCCGGTTCGACAGCGGGTCGACGGCCCTCGCCTCCGGCTGCCTGCTCTTCTTCGCCCTCGGCCTGCCCTTCGTCTCCGGGGTCAAGGTCCTGGCCCCGGCCTTCTTCTCCCTCAAGGACACGAAGACCCCCGTGGCCGTCGGGATCGCGGTCCTGGCCGTCAACACGGGCGTCTCCCTGCTGCTCATGGGCTCCCTCCGTGTGGGCGGCCTGGCCCTGTCCTTGTCGCTGTCGCAGATGCTCAATTTCGTCCTGCTCCTCGTCTGGCTCGAGCGCAAGATCGGCTCGACCGGGGCGTCGCGCTGGGCCGTCCCGGCGGCCAAATCGGCGGCGGCCGCCGCCGTCATGGGCGCGGCCCTGCGCCTGGCCTGGCCCCGGCTCCACGTCGACGGCGCGGCCTTCGCCGTCCGGGCCGCCGCCCTGGCCGGGGCCGTCATCGCGGGCATCGGCCTTTATGTCGGGCTCATCCGGCTCATCAGCCCGGCCGAGCATCGCAGCGTCCTCGGCCTGCTGCGGAGCGCCGCGGCCAAGGAGAACCCATGAAGATCGTGCTGCAGCGCGTGAAAGAGGCCCGCGTCGACGTCGAGGGGCAGACCGCCGGCCGGATCGGCCGGGGCCTCTGCCTGCTCGTCGGCATCGAGAAAGGCGACGGCGAAAAGGACGCCGAATCCTTGGCCCGCAAATCGGCCGAGCTGCGGATCTTCCCCGACGCCCAGGGCAAGATGAACCTCTCGCTGGCCGAAGCGGGAGGGGAGGTCCTGGCCGTGTCCCAGTTCACCCTGGCCGCTTCGGTCCGCAAGGGCCGGCGCCCGAGCTTCGACGGGGCGGAGGAGCCGGGCCGGGCGGCCGAGCTCTTCGACTATTTCGTCGGCGTCCTCGAGGCCCTCGGCGTGACCGTCGAGACCGGCGTCTTCCAGACCCTGATGGAGGTCCACATCGTCAACGACGGCCCGGTGACCTTCATCCTCGATTCCAGGCCCTCGCCTCCCGGCGGGGCCGAGGCGAAGCCCGATGCGTGAACATTTCCGGCTCGAAGCGACGGCGCGCTGTCATCTCGACTGCCGGCACTGCGCCATCCGCCTGCCGGAAGGCGACAAGGATTCGAGGAAGCTCGAGCTCTCGGCCGCAGAGATCTCCCGCCTGGCCGGCGAAGCCGCGGCGCTCGGCTTCCGGCGATGCCTCATCACGGGCGGCGAGCCCTTCCTGCGCAAGGATTTCTTCGACGTCTACCAGGCCGTCCTGAGCAAGGGCCTGCTCGTCTCGGTCTCGACGAGCGCGACGCTCGTCACGGACGAGCACGTCCGGTTCCTCAAGAAGTTCCCCTCGGGACCTATCGTCATCTCGGTCTTCGGCGCCAGCCGCGAGACCTACGAGCGGGTGACGCGCACGCCCGGCTCCTTCGACGCTTTCCGGAAGGGTCTCGACCGCCTGCTCGCGAGCGGCCTGACGCTCCGCATCAAGGTCCGGGCCATGCGCTCGAACAAGCACGAGATCAACGCCATGGCCGATCTCGGTTGGGCCTTGGCCAAGAGCCCTTTCGAGATCGATCCCTTCCTCGATCTCCGCTACGACCGGGACGAGGCCCGGAACGTCACCATCAGAGCCGAGCGGCTCAGCCCCAAGGAGATCGTCCGGCTCGAGCGGACCGGCCCGGAGACCTTGGGCCCCGTGGCGGGCGCCTGCCCCTTGCGCCGCCCTCAGAAGCCGCTCGCGGTCGGGACCCCCGCGGAGAGCTCTCAGCTCTTCCGGTGCGAGGCCGGCTTGGACGGCCCGGTCATCGGGCCGTTCGGCGCCATGCGGCCCTGCCCGCCGCTCCACCACCCGGATTTCCTGGTCAACCTGAGAAAGGTCGGTCTCGCCGGGGCGCTCGATCGCCTCTTCCCGATGGCCCTGGCCCGGGAGACGAAGGGCCGGGAGCTCGTGGACGCGTGCCGCCCTTGCCCGAACGGGAATTTCTGTTCCTGGTGCCCCGCCCTCGCTTATCTCGAGACCGGGCGGCTGGACCTTCCGGTCGAGAGCCTCTGCCAGCTGGCCGCGGCCCGCGCCGAGGGCCTCAGCTGAACCGCAGCCCGCTCGTCCGGGCGATGGCCCCCTCCGCCGCCGTCCGCACGTAGGGATTGGGGTCCTTGCGCAGACGGACGAGGACCCGGAGGGCCGGCTCGCCGCCGATCTCCCCCAGCGCCTCGGCCGCCGCCCGGCGCACGTCGGCGTTCGTATCGCCGGCCGCCGCCTCGATCCCCGGCAGGGCCTCGCGCAGGCGCCGGCGGCCGATCACCGTCAGGGCCGAGCTCCGCGCGTACCAGGGCGGCCGGCTCAAGCGCCGGAGGGCCCACTCCGGATGGAGAGCGGGCTGGCGCTCGCTGAGGCCCCGCACCGCGGCGTCACGGACGCCCTCGTTGGGGTCGGCCAGCGTCTCCCAGAGCAGCTCTTCGGCCCAGGGCCGGGGGACCTTGGCGCAGGCGGCGAGGATCTTCGATCGGCGCGCTCTGTCCGGAGTCCGGGCGAGCTTGCTCAGGAAGGCCCGGCAGACCGGGGAGAGGCCGGCTTCGTCGGGATTCCGCTGCTCGTCCATCCTCAGACCAGGTCCAGGATGTGGCCCATCTTCTCTTTCTTGGTCTTGAGGTAGCGGAGGTTGCAGGCGTTCGGCGGCACCTCGAGCGGCACGCGCTCGACGATCTCCAGCCCGTAGCCGGCCAGGCCGACGAACTTGCGAGGGTTGTTGGTGATGAGGCGGAGCCGGCGGACGCCGAGGGCGACGAGGATCTGCGCGCCGATGCCGTAGTCGCGCTGGTCGGGCTTGAAGCCGAGCTTGCGGTTGGCCTCGACCGTGTCCGCGCCTTTGTCCTGCATGGCGTAGGCCCGGATCTTGTTGGCCAGGCCGATGCCCCGGCCCTCGTGGTTCAGGATGTAGAGGATGACGCCCCGACCTTCCTTCTCGATCATCTCCATCGACAGCCGCAGCTGCTCGCCGCAATCGCAGCGGGCCGAGCCGAAGGTGTCGCCGGTCAGGCACTGCGAGTGGGCCCTGACGAGCACCGGTTCGCCGCCGCCGACGTCGCCCTTGACCAGGGCCACGTGGTGCTCGCCGCTGATCACGTCCTCGTAGACGTGGAGGCGGAAGTGGCCGCGCGAGGTCGGCAGGTCGGCCTCCTCGAGCTTGCGGACCAGGGTTTCGTGGGCCATGCGGTAGCGGATGAGGTCGGCGATGGTCACGATGGGGATGTCGAAGCGCCGGCTGACCGCCTCGAGCTGGGGCCGGCGGGCCATCGTGCCGTCCTCGTTCATGACCTCGCAGATGACCCCGGCCGGCTCGAACCCGGCCAGCCGGGCCAGGTCGACGGCGGCCTCGGTCTGACCGACGCGCGACAGGACGCCGCCCTCGACCGCCTGGAGCGGGAAGATGTGCCCCGGGCGGGCCAGGTCCTCGGGCTTGGTGGCCGGGTCGATCGCGGCCAGCACCGTCCGGGCCCGGTCGTGGGCGGAGATCCCGGTCGAGACGCCGGACTTGGCGTCGATCGACACGGTGAAGGCCGTCTGGAAGCGGGCCGTGTTCTCGCTGACCATGAGGGGCAGCTGGAGGGCCTCGAGACGCTCCCGGGTCAGTGGCAGACAGACGAGGCCGCGCCCGTGGCGGGCCATGAAGTTGATGATCGCGGGCGTGACCTTCTCGGCCGCGACCATGAGATCGCCTTCGTTCTCGCGGTCCTCGTCGTCGACGATGATGATCATCCGTCCGGCCCGGACCGCTTCGATGGCCGTTTCGACGGACGCCGTTCTTTTCTCTTCGGTCATGGGATGGAGGGCCTATCAGCCCTTGCGATGTCCTTGGGACATCCAATTATACACGTATTTGCCGACCAAGTCACACTCGAGGTTGACCTTGGCCCCCGGGCGGAGGGCGCCCAAGTTGGTCGCCGCGAGCGTCGCCGGGATGAGCTCGACCTCGAGCGAGGAGGACCCCAGGGCGGCGACGGTCAGGCTGACGCCGTCCACGGCCAGCGATCCCTTGGGCACGAGGAAGGGACGGAGCGCGGACGGGAACGACAGGGCCAGCCTCTTCCCCGGCGGCCGCGACGAGATGCGGGATACGGTCCCCACGCCGTCGACGTGGCCGCTCACCAGGTGGCCGCCGAGCGGGTCGGCCAGCGTCAGCGGTAGCTCGAGATTGAGGATGTCGCCCGGCTTGAGGCCGCCCAGCGTCGAGCGGGACAGAGTCTCTTTTGAGAGGTCGAAGCAGTAGGCGCCGCGGTCGAGACCGGCCAGGGTCAAGCAGACGCCGTTGACGGCGACGCTCCCGCCCGGCGCGACCTTGTCGGCGAGGCCGGGCGCGTCGAGGACAAGGCCGGCCCGGCCCCGGCGATAGCCTCGGACGCGGCCCTGATGCGAAATGAGGCCGGTGAACATCAGAAGTATCCTTCCACGACGAGATCGTCCTCGATCCGGAACGTCCGCGTCCGCTCGAGGGCGACGGCGCTCGAGATCCGATCGACGCCCTCGCCGCCGATGAGCGTCGGCGCGGCCGCCCCGCCCACGAAGCGCGGGGCCAGGGTCAACACGGCCTTGTCGGCCAGTCCCTCTTCGATGAACGCGGTGAACGTCCGGCTGCCGCCCTCGACGAGGAGAGCCGTGACCTCGCGCCGGCCGAGCTCGGCCAGGACCCCGGCCAGGCCCCAGATCCTGGCGCCGTCGCGGGGAAGCAGGACCTCGACCCCGACCGCTTCGAGCGCCGCGGCCTTCTCCCGGGGCGCCTCGGCCGCCGCGAAGACGAGGATCCGGCCGCGATCGAGGGTCGTCAGGATCCGCGAGGTCAGCGGGAAGCGCAGCCCGGAATCGAGGATGACGCGGAGGATCGTCTTCCCCGGCCAGCCCCGATGACGCACGGTCAGGAGCGGGTCGTCGGCGACGAGGGTGTTGATCCCGACGAGGAGCGCGTCCTGCTCGCCGCGCAGCAGATGGACGTAATCGCGCGTCCCGCCCGAGGAGATCCATTTCGAGTCGCCGCCGGTGCAGGCGATCTTGCCGTCGAGCGTCAGGGCCGCCTTGAGGGTCACGAACGGGACGCGCCGGACGATCCACTTGGCGTGGGCCTCGTTGAGCGCCGCGTTCCGTTCGGCCAGGAGCCCGACGGAGACGTCGAGCCCGGCCTCCTCGAGGCGGCGGAGTCCCTTCCCGTTGACGAGCGGGTTCGGATCGACGGCCGAGACGACGGCCCGCGAGAGGCCCGCGGCGAGGACGGTCTCGATGCAGGGGCCGGTGCGGCCTCGGTGGACGCAGGGCTCGAGGGTCACGTAGAGCGTCCCGCCCCTGGCCTTGCGCCCGGCCATCCCGAGGGCCAGGATCTCGGCGTGGGGCCGTCCCGGCTCGGCGTGATAGCCGTGGCCGACGAGAACGCCGTCGCGGACGACGACCGCGCCGACGAGCGGGTTCGGGCTCGTCCGGCCGCGGGCCTTCTCGGCCAGGCCGTAGGCCATCTCCATCCAGCCGCGGTCCGTGACGCCGCTCATGAGAGCAAAGCCTCCACGAACTCGCGCGGCGAGAAGTCGACGAGGTCGTCCTCGCCCTCCCCGACGCCCAGGTAGAGGATCGGCAGCCCCAGCTCGGCCACGACGGCGATGGCCGCGCCGCCCTTGGCCGTGCCGTCGATCTTGGTCAGAAAGATGCCCGTCAGACCGGAGAACTTCATGAACTCGCGGGCCTGGACGACGGCGTTCTGGCCGACCGTGGCGTCGAGGACGAGGAGGGACTCGATCCGTGCCCCGGCCAGCTCGCGGGCGGCGACCCGCCGGACCTTCTCCAGCTCGGCCATGAGATTCGTATTGGTGTGGATGCGGCCGGCCGTATCGACGAGAAGGACGTCGCCCTGCTGGGCCTTGAACGACCGCGCGGCGTCGAAGACCACGGCCGCCGGATCGGCGCCGTAGGAGCCCCGGATGACGGGAATGCCGAGCCTCTTCCCCCAGACGGCCAGCTGCTCCTGGGCCGCGGCCCGGAACGTGTCCGCGGCGGCCATGACGACCCGCCGGCCGGCCCGCTTGTGCCGCGCGGCGAGCTTGGCCGCCGAGGTGGTCTTGCCGCCGCCGTTGACGCCGACCATGAGGATGACGGTCGGGCCGCCGTTCGCCGCGGGGCCGGGGGCCGGGCGGCTGAGGAGAGCCACGAGCTCGGTCTTGAGCGCGCGCTCGAGCCCGCCTTCGTCCTCGTCCTTTTCGGTCGAGGACCTCAGGTCCGTGACGATCCTCTCCGATGCGGGGACGCCGACGTCGGCCTGGATGAGGGCCTCCTCGAGGCCGTCCAGGATCTCGTCGCGCCGCCGCCCGCTGCGGAAGAGGCCGCCGACCTTGCGGAAGGCGTCCCGGGTCCTGGCCAGCTTTTCCCTGAGGCTCGCGAGCATGGCCTTAACATTTTATTTTTCAAGCGTTTAATTGTCAATGGCCGCCGCGGAGAGCGGCCGCGATCAGGATGGACCGGCGGCGGGCTGGCGCGCGAGCTCAGCGAGGCGGGCTTTGGGCGATGGCGGCGAATATGCTAGAGTGAGGGTGCCATGAACGCCGCCGTCTGGGTCGTCCAACCGCCGCGGGCCGAGGCCGACGCGCTCGCCGGAGCCCTCGACATCCCGCCGGCCATCGCCCGGGTCCTGGTCAACCGCAAGATCACGACCGAGGAGGCGGCCCGCGAGTTCCTCTTCGGCGACCTGACGAAGCTCCACGACCCCTACCTGATGAAAGACATGGACAAGGCCGTGGCCCGCATCGGCCTGGCCGTCGACCGCCGCGAGAGGATCCTGATCTTCGGCGACTACGACGTCGACGGCGTGCTCTCGACGGTCATGCTGAAGAAGGCGCTGACGACCCTCGGCGCCGACGTCGAATACTTCATCCCCGAGCGCCTTACGGACGGCTACGGCATCAAGGACGAGCACGTCCGCATCCCCCTCGAGCGGGGCGCGGCGCTCGTCATCAGCGTCGATTGCGGCATCAAGTCGGTCGAGTTCACCGCCCGGGCCCGCGAGCGCGGCATCGACGTCATCATCACCGACCATCACCGCCCCGGCGACGCCCTGCCCGAGGCCGTGGCCGTCCTCGATCCGGTCCTTCCCGGCTCGGGCTACCCGGACGCCGGGCTGGCCGGCGTCGGGGTCACCTTCAAGCTCATCCAGGCCCTGCTCGCGAAGGCGGGCAAGGACACCGGCCTCGCCCACTACATGAAGCTCGTCTCGATCGGCACCGTGGCCGACGTGGCCGAGCTCAAGGGTGAGAACCGGCTCTTCGTCAAGCAGGGGCTCAAGGGCCTGCGCGACGTCGCCAACCCGGGCCTGCGCAGCCTGATCGAGGCCTGCGGCCTGGGCCGGCGCAAGATCTCCGAGGGCGACCTCGGCTTCCGCATCGGGCCCCGGATCAACGCGGCCGGCCGGATGGGCATGACCGACCTCGCCGTCCGGCTCTTCTTCTCCGAGGACCCCGCGGAGACGCTGGCCCTCGTCCAGAAGCTCGATGACCTCAACGCCCAGCGCCAGAGGACCGAGGAGAAGATCTTCGACGAGGCCCGCGGGCGGATCGAAGAGCGGGGGCTCGACCGGAGATACAAGTGCCTCGTCCTCGGCAGCCCCGACTGGCACCGCGGCGTCATCGGCATCGTCGCCTCCAAGCTCAAGGACCGCTTCAACCGGCCGGTCGTCCTGTTCCATTACGAGAACGGCAAGGCCCACGGCTCGGGGCGGAGCATCTCCGAGGTCCCGCTGATCGACCTGCTCGAGGACTGCAAGGCGCATTTCCTGAGCTATGGGGGCCACCGGCTGGCGGTCGGATGCACCCTGCCGACCGAGGGCCTGGCCGCGTTCAAGGCCGCGCTGAACGCGAGCGCCGAGCGGCGCATCGCCGAGGACAGCCTGAGAAAGAAGATCAAGATCGACGGCCCCCTCGATTTCAGCGCCGTGGACGGACGCTTCATGGCCGCCTTCGGCCTGCTCGTCCCTTTCGGCGTCGGCAATCCCAAGCCCCTGTTCATGGCCGACGACGTCGAGGTCGTCACCGAGCCCCAGGTCCTCCAGGGCAAGCACCTGAAGTTCCTGGCCCGCCAGGACGGCCGGGTCCTCGAAGCCCTGTGCTGGGACAAGGCCGATTGGCGCCACGTCGTCCGCCGGGGCAGCCGTGTCAGCCTGGCCTTCTCTCTCATGACTTCGGAATACCTGGGCGAGCAACGGACGAACCTGTCCGTCGAAGACCTGAAGGCCTGAACCGATGGTCGAGCAACGCGCTTCGGCGCCGGTGAGGATCGCCCGCCTGGCCGCGGCGGTCCTGCTCGTCGCTCTGGCGGCGGTGATCGCGGTCCGCTTGGCGGGCCGGCGCGGCGGCGGCGCGCCTGCGGCGGCGCCCGAGCCGCCGCCCGAGGGGCGCGTGGTCGATCTCAAGGAGAGGATCCGGCACCAGGAATTCAAGGACGGACGTCCCGTCGTCGACATCCGCGGCGCGAGCTTCAGCCTCGGGCCGGACGGGCGGAACCATCTCGCGGGTCCGGTCGAGATCGTGAACCTCGGCCAGAGGGGACAGACCCTCTCGCGCCTGGCGGCCGATGAGGTCGTTTATGACCCCGGCTCCCTGCGGTTCACCATGACCGGGCACGTCCGGGTCGAGTCGGGCGATCTTGTCCTCGAGGGAGGCTCTTTCGATTATGATCGGGAAGCGGGCCTCTTCGGAACGACGAGAGGCGGCCTCTTCGCCTCCAAGGGGTTCAGCGGCCGGGCCCCGGAGATCTCCTATCGGGAAGGCGCCGACGAGATCCGGCTCGACGGCGGGTTCCGCGTCGAGCTGGCCGCGGCGGAGCCGGCCGGCCGGTCCTTGATCGTGTCGGGCCGGTCCTTCAGCTACGCCCGCGGGGACCGGCGAGGCCGGATCGAAGGCCGGGCCGCGATCCAGGGGCCCGACTTCCAGGGCCTCTCCGAGAGCGCCGTCTTCGTGGCCATGGCGGACGAGTCCGGGCTCGCCTCCGCCGACCTCCAGGGCGGCGCCAGGGTCGTCCTTTCGGGAAGGGAGCCCTCCGGGGAGGGGAGCGGCGAGATCCGAGCCGATCGCATTGCCGTCACGTTCAGCCGCGAGCCCTCCGCCCTGGCCATCCGAACCTCGAGCCCCACCAGCCTGACCCTGCGATCCTCGCCGGACAGGACCGAGACCGTTCTGGCGCCGGCGATTCTCCTCGATGTCTTTCGCGACGACGGCCGATGCCTCTGGGCTGCCTCGGGCGGCGTTCGGGCCGAGATCGCGGAGGCCTCCGCCGTGCGCGAAACGCTCGAAGGCGAAGAGGCCGCCTTCGATGCGGCGAAGATCCTGCGCCTCGCCGGCGTCCCCGGCCGGCCCGCCGTCGCGGATTCGGTGGAGGCCAGGATCGAAGCCCCCGAGATCCTCCTGGACTCCGCCTCCGGCGAGGTCATGGCGAGCGGGGGGACGGCCTGCGTTCTCAAGAAGGCCGAGGGGAGGAGGGCGATGGGCTTCCTCATCTCGCCCGAAGACATCTCTGTTTCCTGCGAGAGATTGGAGCTCCGGCCCGGAGGCTCGAAGTCCGTCTTCACCGGACGGGTCCTCGTCCGGCAGGGCCCGAACGCCATCCGGGCCGAGGCGCTCGAGACGGCCGGCGACAAAGGCGGGATGAGCGGCGCGGGAAGCGTCGCCATCACGCTCGCCGAGGCCGCCGACGCGCCGGCTGAAGTCCGAACGATCGAGCTCGAAGGCGAGGAGATGGCCTATTCGCCGGACCGGAGGGTGCTGACGCTTTCCACGAAGGCTCGCGTCCGCCTGCCCGGGGCCGTCCTCGAAGCCGGAACCGTCTCGGCCGTGGTCGGCCGGGACGGCCGGACGGTCGAATCGCTCTCCGCGGACGGCGGCGTGACCGTCTCCCGCGGCCGCTATACCGGCCGTTCCGAGGCGGCGTCCTACGATGCCGCGACCGGCCGGCTGGTCCTTACCGGAAGGCCCGTCCTGAGCGACGAGAAGGGCGGCTCCGCCAGGGGAGCCACATTGACTTTCGACCTCCCGGATGATAAGATTTTCATCGAGAATGAGGGTCCGGGAAGATCGACGACCGTCATCAGATCGTGAACCATGAAGGGCGCGCTGAGAGCGGTTGACCTCGAGAAGAGCTACGGGCGCAAGAAGGTCGTCGACAGGGTCTCGGTCCGGGTCGAAGAGGGGGAGATCGTCGGCCTGCTCGGCCCCAACGGGGCCGGCAAAACGACCACCTTTTCGATGATCCTGGGGCTCGTGCCCCAGGACGGCGGCCGGGTGTTCCTCAGGGACGAGGACATCACCGACCAGCCGATGTACCTGAGGGCCCGGCGGGGGCTCGTCCTCCTGCCGCAGGAGCCCTCGGCCTTCCGGAAGCTGAGCGTGGCCGAGAACCTCCTCGCCGTGCTCGAAACCCGGCCCTCGCGGGCGGGCTCGCGGGCCGCGCGGGCGGCCGCCGTGCTCGAGGAGTTCGGCCTGGCCAAGCTCGCCGGGGCGCGGGCCCTGACCCTGTCCGGGGGCGAGCGGCGCAGGCTGGAGATCGCCCGGGCCATGGTCATGGACCCGGAGTTCGTGCTCCTGGACGAGCCGTTCACGGGGATCGACCCCCTGTCGGTCAAGGACCTTCAGTCGGTCATCCGGACGCTTCGGGGGAAGGGCCTCGGCGTCCTGATCACGGACCACGCCGTCCGCGAGGCCTTGGAGATCACGGACAGGGCGTATATTCTGGATTGCGGGCGCATCCTCAAGGAGGGGACGCCGGCGGAGATCGTCGCCTCCGAAGAGGTGCGGGAGAGCTATTTGGGACGGGAGTTTCGTCTTTAGAGATGGACCGAAAGCGGAAATGAGGCCGAACGCATGACCCTCAGGCAGAAGCTCGACCAGAGGCAGGTGCAGAAGCTCATCCTGGCCCCCGCCCTGCAGCAGGCCATCAAGCTCCTGCCGCTGACCAATCTCGAGCTCATCGAGGTCATCGACGAGGAGCTGGCTCAGAACCCGATGATCGAGATCGAGGACGAGGCCCGCGAGGGCGCGGCCAAGGACAGCGAGACCAAGGCCGCCGAGGAGGCCGGGGTCAAGAACCGGGACAGCGTCCTCGAGGGGCTGAGCCTCGAATCGACCGAGCCGAAGCTCGCCGGCGACGCGCCCGACGACAACTTCCTGGCCGGCTTCCAGGACTACCTCGACGAAGGCTTCCGCCCCCATTTCACGGAGAGCCGCGAGGCCGTCTCGCTCGAGAACACGATCTCGCGGACGCCCTCCCTGTGGGACCATCTGAACTGGCAGGCCTCGCTGACCTTCTTCGAAGGCGGCGACCGGGACATCGCCCAGTTCATCATCGGCAACATCAACGAGGAGGGCTACCTCAACTCGGCCGTGGAGGAGGTCGCCCGCCTCTCCCAGACGACGCCCGAGAAGGTCGAGGCGGTCCGGGCCAAGATCAAGACCTTCGACCCGGTCGGCTGCGGCAGCCTGGACCTCCGCGAGGCCCTCCTCGCCCAGATGGACCACCACCAGATCCGGGACGAGATGGCCCGCCGGATCGTGGCCGAGCACCTGCCCCTCCTCGAGCGCTCCGATTACGCCCAGCTGGCCCGGGTCTTGGGCGCCTCGCTCGGCGAGGTCCGCGAGCGCATCGAGATCATCAAGACCCTCGATCCCGCCCCCGGCCGGAAATACAGCGAAGAGAAGACGAGCTACGTCGTCCCCGACATCATCGTCAGCAAGGAAGCGGACGAGTGGACGATCGCCCTCAACGACGAGGGCCTGCCCCGCCTCCGCATCAGCGCCTATTACCGCCAGCTCCTGGGCAAGGCGGCCGAGGGCGACGCGGAGGCCTACCGCTTCCTCAAGGACCGGCTGAAGAAAGCCCTCTGGTTCATGCGCAGCCTCGACCAGCGGAACCAGACGATCTACAAGGTCGCCCGGTTCATCGTCGACCGCCAGAAGGAGTTCTTCGAGAAGGGCATCGACTTCATCAGGCCCCTGACCCTGATGGAGATCGCCCAGGACATCGGGGTCCACGAGTCGACGGTCGGCCGGGTCGTGGCCAACAAGTTCATGATGACCCCGCGGGGGGTCTTTTCCCTGAAGTATTTCTTCCACAAGTCCCTGCAGGGGAACTACGGCGAGGACGTGTCCTCGCTCAAGGTCAAGGACAAGATCCGCAAGCTCGTCGCGAGCGAGGACAAGGACAACCCCTTGAGCGACATCGAGATCGGCGAGATCCTGGCCCGCGAGGACCTGCGCATCGCCCGGCGCACGGTGGCCAAGTACCGCAACCAACTGAGGATCGAGCCCTCCCATATCCGCAAGCGGAAGTCCATCATGGAGGAGAGACCATGAACGTCCGGTACACGACGAGGCAGGCGGGCCTCACCCCCGAGCTCAAGGCCTACTGCGAGAAGCGCCTGGCCCGGCTTAAGAGCCTCCTCGACGGCATCCTCGACGTCAACTTCATTCTCACCGTCCAGAAGGGGCGCAGCAAGTCGGAGATCCACGTCCAGGCCAAGGGCCGCGGCTTCGTGGTCGTCGAAGAGACCCTGGACATGATCGAGTCGCTGAACAAGGCCTTCGATACGCTCGAGACGAGGATCCGCAAGGACCGCTCGAAGCTGCTCGAGCGGAAGCGGCGGGGCGGGCGCCGGGCGCTCGGCCCCGTGGTCGTGACGCCCGAGCCCGAGAACCGGGTCGTCCGGGCGGACTTCTTCTCGCTCAAGCCCATGTCGCTCGAGGAGGCCCTCGTCGAGCTCGACGCCAAGGACAAGGAAGTCTTTCTCTTCCGTCGCGAGGGGTCCAGGGCCTGGGCGGCCGTTTACAGGCGCAAGGACGGCCAATACGGGCTCGTCGAGCCCTGAGGCCGGGGCGTCCGGCATGGTCAAGATCCACACCTTCCTCGACGAGGGCCGGGTCCTCGCCCGCCTCGAGTCCCGCGACCGCGGCGGCGTGCTCCGCGAGCTCGCGGAGAGGCTCGAAGCCCGCACCCCCGGGCTCGACGGGACGCTGCTCGAGCGGCTCCTGAAGAGGGAAGAGATGGGCACGACGGCGATCGGCAAGGGCGTCGCCGTGCCGCACTGCCGGGCCAAGGGCATCCGCACGCCGGCCCTGTTGCTCGGCCTGTCGGCCGACGGCGTCGCCTTCGAGGCCGTCGACGGCAAGCCGTCCTGCGTCTTCTTCCTGCTCGTCTCGCCCGAGGACAATCCCGGCGCCGGCCTCCGCCTCTTGGCGGCCATCGCCGGCCTCGTCCGGAGGTCGCGGTCGCTCTCCTCGAAGCTGCTCAAGGCCCCCACGGCGGCCGCGGTCATCGAGGCCCTGCGGGCCGAGGAGGAGAAGGTCCGTGCCTGACGGCCCCCCGTCCCGGCCGCCGGACCCCGCGGGCCAGACGACGATCTCGGCCGGCTTCCTCAGGATCTTCGGCCTGGGGACCCTCATCCTCGGCGACAGCGGCATCGGCAAGAGCGAGAGCGCGCTCGAGCTCATCGCCCGCGGCCACCAGTTCATCGCCGACGACGTCGTCCAGATCCGGCTCGCGCCGAACGGCGAGCTCGTCGGCACGGCCCCGGCCCTGAGCCGCAACTTCATGGAGATCCGGGGCCTCGGCATCATCAACATCCGGGCCATCTTCGGCCCGCGGTCGATCGGCAGGCAGGCCAAGGTCGACCTGGTCATCCGCCTGAAGAAGTGGCGCCGCGGCTACGAGGTCGACCGCCTGGGCCTCAAGTCGGGGGACGACATGACCATCCTCGGCCGCAGGATCCCCCAGCTGGCCATCCCCGTCGCCCCGGGCCGGAACATCGCCACGCTGATCGAGGTCGCCTGCAAGGTCCACATCCTCCGCAAGAAGGGCTACAGCGCCCCCGACGAGATCATCCGCCGGCTTGACCGCGTCCTGACCTAGCCGAGACGATCATGAAGACGCAAAAGGATAACCGCTTCCTCATCGTGACCGGGCTCTCCGGCTCGGGCAAGACGGTCGTCAGCCGGGCCCTCGAGGACTTCGGCTATTACTGCATGGACAACCTGCCGGCCAAGCTCATCGTCCAGTTCGTCGACCTGTGGCTGCGGAAAAAGGTCGAGATCGATCAGACGGCGCTCGTCGTCGACATCCGGGAGCCCCGCTTCCTCACCGACTTCCCGGGGGTCTTCCGGGCCATCCGTAAAAAGGTCCCGGTCAAGCTGGTCTTCCTCGAGGCCTCCGATGAGGCCCTGGTCAAGCGCTTCAACGAGACGCGGCGGCCGCACCCGCTGGCCCCTCACCGGCCCATCCTCGAGGGCGTGCGGCTCGAGCGCCGGCGGCTCGGGCCCATCCGGGCCCTGGCCGACGAGGTCGTGGACACCTCGGGGCTCAACATCTACCAGCTCAAGGACGCCATCGCCGAGCGCATCCTGCGGCGCCGGCGGCCGCGGATCGAGGTCGTCCTGACGAGCTTCGGCTACAAACACGGCCTGCCGCTCGAATCCGACCTCGTCTTCGACACCCGGCTCCTGCCCAACCCGTTCTACGTCGACCGCCTGCGGAACCGGTCGGGCAAGACGCCGAGCGTCCGCCGGTTCGTCCTCGATTCCCCCGGGACGCGGCCATTCCTCGAACGCCTCTTCCGCTTCGTCGATTTCGTCCTGCCCCGCTTCGCCCGCGAGGGCAAGACGACGGTGGCCATCGCCATCGGCTGCATGGGCGGCAAGCACCGCTCGGTCGTCGTCGCCGAAGAGCTGCGCAAGCATCTCCAGGGCGGCTCCGCCGCGGTCAAGATCTATCACCGGGACCTTTATAAATAGCCTGTTTTGTCATACAATAGCGCCCGAAACGAGAGTTCGAGCGACCCATGATCGGAGGCATCATCGTCTGCCACGGCCGCATGGCCGAGGAGCTGCTGAACGCCCTGACGATCATCCTCGGCGAGGCCCCCAACATCGAGGCCATCTCCATCGGCTGGTACGACGACGTCGAGGACTCGAAGAAGAAGATCAACCTCAGCCTCAAGAGGGTCGACCAGAAGAGCGGCGTCGTCATCTTCACCGACATGTTCGGCGGCACGCCCTCGAACCTGAGCTTCAGCTTCTTCAAGGAGAACCACGTCGAGATCATCACCGGCGTGAACCTGCCGATGCTCATCAAGTTCGTCTCGCTCCAGCGCGCGAACAACCTCAAGGACGTGGCCAAGAAGGTCGTCGACCAGGGCAAGAAGAACATCCACCTTGTCAGCGCGCTGCTCAAGTCGCAGGCCAAGTAGCCTCCCTATGCTCGACCGGACCGTGACCATCCGCAACAAGCTGGGCCTGCACGCCCGGGCCGCGGTCAAGTTCGTCAACCTGGCCAACCGCTTCGTGGCGGCGGTCAAGATCGTCAAGGACGGCGACGAGATCGACGGCAAGAGCATCCTGGGCATCTTGACCCTGGCCGCGACGCAGGGCACGACGATCCGGCTCGTCGTCGCGGGCAAGGACGAGGAGGCGGCCATGGCCGCGCTCATCGAGCTCATCGCCAACCGGTTCGACGAGAAGGAATGATCATGGAGATGACGCGACTGCGAGGGATCGGCGTTTCGCCGGGCATCGCCATGGGCGAGGTCCTCCTGCCCCGGCGCATCATCTTCACCTCGCGCAAGGAGATCATCGCCGACGAGCAGGTGCCCGGCGAGATCGAGCGCCTCCACCAAGCCCTCGACCGGACCCGGGAGGACCTCGTCCGGGTCAAGGAGAGCGTCCGGGAGAAGGTCGGCCCGGACAGCTCCCTCATCTTCGAGGCCCACCTCCTCATCCTCGAGGACCCTTCCCTCGTCGGCGGGCTCGAGGCGGTCATCCGCGGCGAGAAGGCCCGGGCCGAATGGGCCCTGTCCAAGGCCAACGCCCGCTACGAGCAGCTCTTCGAGTCCCTGCCGGACGACTATTTCCGGCAGAGGAAGTCGGACGTCTCCGACGTCCTGAAGAGGGTCTACCGGAACCTCGAGGTCCGGCGGGAGAAGGAGAAGGCGCCGGAGAAGCCCCACGTCCTCGTCGCCCATGAGCTCTTGCCCTCCGAGGCCGCCCTGCGGCTGAGCAAGGAGCTGACGCTCGGCGTGGCCCTGGACATGGGCGGGCAGACCTCCCACACCGCCATCCTGGCCCGCTCACTGGGCATCCCGGCCGTCCTCGGGCTGCGGGACGTCACCCGGCAGGTCAGCGAGGGCGGGTTCGTCATCGTCGACGGCACGGACGGCGAGGTCATCATCGACCCGTCGCCGGCCGTCCGCCGCGAGTACCAGGCCAAGAAGGAGAAGTACGAGAACTACGGACGGGAGCTCCAGAAGACGGCCAAGCTCAAGGCCGAGACGCTCGACCGCGTCCACTTCATCCCCCAGGCCAACATCGAGCTCCCCGAGGAGGTCGGACTGGCCCTCTCCATGGGCGCCGAAGGCGTCGGCCTCTTCCGCTCCGAGTTCATCTACCTCCGCCGGGAGTCCCTGCCGACCGAGCAGGACCACTTCGAGATCTACGAACGCCTGGCTCACAGCGCCCTGCCGTTCCCGGTCACCATCCGGACCCTCGACATCGGCGGCGAGAAGAGCCTGCCCCAGCTCAACATCGAGAAGGAGCCCAACCCGGCCCTCGGGCTGCGGGCCGTCCGGTTCTCGCTGCGTAACCGGGACCTCTTCCGGGTCCAGCTCCGGGCCATCCTGCGGGCCAGCGCCGGCGGGAACGTCCGCATCCTCGTGCCGATGGTCACCGAGGTCGATGAGATCCTCGAGGTCAAGGAGATCTTCGAGGACGTCAAGCGCGAGCTCCGGCGCAAGGGCGAGGCCTTCGACGAGAAGATCCCGCTGGGGATCATGATCGAGGTGCCGGCCGCCGCGGCCCTGGCCGACGTCATGCTCAGGGAAGTCGATTACATCAGCATCGGGACGAACGATCTCATCCAGTACTATCTCGCCGTCGACCGGGCCAACGAGCTCGTGACCTACCTCTACAAGCCCTTCCATCCGGCGGTCATCCGGCTCATCCGCTCGGTCATCCAGGCGGCGAAGAAGGCCGAGAAGGACGTCATCGTCTGCGGCGAGATGGCCGCGGACACGCCGTCGGCCATTCTCCTTCTGGGGTTCGGCCTGAGGACCTTCAGCATGAACCCGATCTTCATCCCCCGGATCAAGAAGGCCCTCCGCTCGGTCGAGTGCCGGACGGCGGAGAAGATCGCCGAGGAGACGCTGAAGCTCCGCAGCGCCCGCGAGATCGAGGAGTACGTCACCGAGGAGATCCTGCTCCACCACCCCCAGGTGTTCCTGACCGGCCAGCCCTTGGAAGCCGCCCCCAAGAAATAGGCTTCTCCTCCCGGCCGGCGGATTCCTCCCTCTTCGGCTCTGCTCGGCATATCGCTCCTTGCCCCCGCCTACGGGCAGCGGAGTCTTCGGAGCGGACCATTAAAAGCGCTTCGGAGCGGCCCGGAGACGCGCTTTTAAGAGATATCTGAAAGAGCTCTTTGAAGATATTTCGCAGAAGTCCGGCTCCGAGTCGCTCCGCCGTCCTTCTGCAGGTCCGCTCACTTCCATTCGCTCCCCGCCGGACACGCCTCGCCGCCTCACGGGAGGGTTCGTTTCATTGAGGGAGGAAGTCCTTTTCTTGGGAAATATAGATAAGAATGCGGAGGTCCCCTGCGGGGACATTATTTCCTATTTGCGGTGATAATCGTCCTCGAGCCGGACGATGTCGGCTTCGGAGGAGTGGCCGATCCAGATCTCCATGAAGCGGGCCGGGGCGGTCCCGACGTTGCGGACGCGATGGGCGGCCCGGCGGGGGATGACGATCTCCTCGTTCGGGGCGGCGACCCAGACGCGCTCACCGACGGTGATCTCGAGGCCCTGGTCGAGGACGACCCAGAACTCGGCCCGGCCCTCGTGGTATTGGAGCGACAGCCGGCCGCCCGGTTCGACGGTGATGATCTTGATGCTGCCCGCGTCCTCGTGCGGGAAGCGGCGGAACTTGCCCCAGGGGCGAAGGTCCTCGACGATGCGGCCGGCGAAGCCGTCTTCCGGAGGGGTCTTGGCGCTCACTGATCAGAACGGGATGTCGTCGTCGGGCCCGCCGCCGCCGCCCCCCGAGTCTTCCCCGGACGGGAACTCGTTCTCGGCCGCGCCCGTCCCCCGGCCCGCTCCCCGGCCGTAGACGGCGTCGAGGTCGGTCGTGTCCGTCCGAGTGGCCGAGCTCTCCTCCCGCCGGCCGAGCAGGACGATCTTGTCGGCCACGATCTCGGTCACGTTCCGCTTGTTGCCGTCGCGGTCCTGGAACTCCCGGGTCCGGATGCTGCCCTCGACGAGGATCTGCTTGCCCTTGTCCAGGTACTTCTCGGAGAACTCGACCAGCCGCGGGAACCAGACGACGATCTTGTGCCACTCGGTCTTGTCGGTCGAGGTCTGGGTCGAGGGATTGTAGAGGCGCTCGTTGGTGGCCATGGTGAAGCGCGCCGAGGACCGGCCGCTCTGGGCGTGGCTGCGGATCTCGGGCTTCTGGCCGAGCCGCCCGACCAGGATGACTTTGTTCAGGCTGTTGATGTCTCTCATCGTATTTCCGTGAGCTCCCGGATCTTGTCCTGAGCCAGGCGGGCCTCCTCTTCGAGGGGATACTTGGCGATAAGGAGCTTGAGCGCGGCCAGCGCCTCCGGCTTCCGGCCGAGCTCGATGAAGCTGAGGCCCTTCTTGAGATAGGCCGCGGCCGCCTTGTCGCCCTGGGGATAGGTCAGGATAAGCTCGTCGAAGGCGTCGATGGCCTCCTCGAACTTGCGCTGGCTATAACGGCACTCGCCGATCCAATAGAGGGCGTTGTCCGCCAACGGGCTCTCCGGGAACTGCTGGCGATAGAGCTTGAAGCCCTCCACGGCCAGGTCGTAGTTCCCCTTGAGGTAATCGTTGTACGCCACCGAGTATGCTTCCTGCGGAGACATGGTCGGCGCCGGGGCCGAAGGCTGCTGGGCGGGCGTCGGCCGGGCCTCCGACGGGCGCCGGACCGGCGCCTGAGAGGCGGGCTTCGGCACCTCGACCCCGGCCCCCGGCGCGGCCGTCTGCGGCGTCCGGACGGCCAGGTCCGCCGAGATCTTTTGGAGGTCGAGCGTCAGTTGATCGAGCTTGCGCAAGACGTCCTGGTACTGGGCGGGCACGGCCCGCAGGCCTTCCTGGGCCCCGGCCTGGCCGGCGGCCGATTGCCGCACGAGGTCGGTCAGGATCTTGAGCTGCTCCTGGAGGGCGCGGATATCCGCGGCGTTCTGATCGACGCGGGCCCGGATCTCCTGGATCTGCTGCTTGAGGACCTGGACGTCGTCGTAGACGAGCTCGATGGCCTTCTTGTTCTTGTCCTGGCCCCAAGCCGCCAGCGCCAGGATGGCGAGCAGGAAGGCCCCGACGCGGGTTCGGCGCAAGTCTTACTTCTCGATGATGAGGAATTGGGCGCGCCGGTTCATCTGCCAGGCGCTCTCGTCATGGCCCGGGTTGATGGGCTGGCTCTTGCCGTAGGAGATGATCTTGATCCGGTCGGGCGAGATGCCCAAGGACAGGAGGTAGTCCTGGGCGGCCTTGGCCCGCTTCTCGCCGAGGGCGAGGTTGTACTCTTCGGTGCCGCGCTCGTCGCAATGGCCCTCGACCAGGACCTTGGCCGTCGCGAACTTCTTCAGCCAGGCGGCGTCCGTGTCCAGGACGGGCTTGGCGTCGCCGCGGATGACGGCGCTGTCGTAGTCGAAATAGATCGAAGCCAGGGGCTTCTCGCGGTTGATCTGATCGAGCGACTTCTGCAGGAACACCTCCTCTTCGGTCAGCTGGGGTTCCTGGACCTTGGGCGGCTCGACCTTCTCGACGGGGGGCTGTTCGATGGTCTGGGGCGGGGCGGGAGGAACTTCCTTGGGCTTCTTCTTGCACGAAGCGGCGAAGGAGAAAACCAGGACGATGGCCAGCCCGTAAATGATCAGTCTTTTCATAACGCCTCCTCGAGAATGGCGTCGCCCGCGCCCGAGCAGGCGGATACGACGCTTTCAGCCAGCCCTCTTATAACCCCGTAAGGGGGGACGTGTCAATACGTTGCCCGCCTGATGACGCCGATATCCCCCCTTTCGGCGAGGGCCTTCGGGGACCGCCCCTTATCCGTTCTAATTGGTCCAGTTGGGGAGCTTGTTCTCGCCGCGATCGGTCAGCCGCTTGAGGTTGGTCCCGTCGTAGTCGATCGAGTAGATCTGGATCGAGCCGGAGAGGTTCGAGGCGAAGACGAGGTGGCGGCCGTCGGGCGACCAGCTCGGCGACTCGTTGCGGACGTTGTTCTCGGTGAGCTTGGAGATCTGGTTGGTCCTCAGGTTGAGGACGTAGATGTCGAAGGTGTTGTCGACCCGGGAGACGAAGGCGATCCGCTCTCCCGTCGGGGCCCAGGCCGGGGCGTCGTGGTAGTTGCCGCCGAAGCTGGCCTTGCGCACGTTCGAGCCCTCGGCGTCCATGATGTAGATCTGGGGACTGCCCTGGCCGAGGCGGTCGGTCGTGAAGGCGATCTCGCGGCCGGTCGGCGACCAGGAGGGCGCGGTCTCGGTCGCGGCGTTGTAGGTCAGCCGCTTGATCTTGCGCGTCTCGAGGTCCATGACGAAGATGTCGGCGTTGCCCTCCTCGGCCATGGTCGAGCAGAAGGCGAGCTTCTTGCCGTCGGGCGAGAAGGCGGCCGAATAGTTCGTCCCCTTCGTCGAGACGGCCGTCTCGGTCCCCTCGTAGATGTTGCGCAGGTACAGGCCGGCCGTGGCGCCGCGGTAGGACGTGAAGGCGATCGTCCGCTGGTCCGGGGACCAGGCGGGCATGTAGTCCTTGATCTTGTTGAAGGTGATCCGGGTCGCGTTGGCCCCGTCGTAGTCCATCATGTAGATCTCGTCGTTGCCGTCGCGGTTGGAGACGAAGCAGATCTTGGTCGTGAAGATGGGCTTCTCGCCGTGGAGCTTGAGCAGCTCGTCGGCCATCTTGTGGGCGACCAGCCGCAGGCCGTTCTTCTCGGCCTGGTAGCGCTTGCCGACGATGAAGCGCTCGCTCTTGACGTCGTAGATCTTGCCGTCGAAGACGATGCGCCCGCCGTCCTCGCGGACCTCGCCGGTGACGAGCAGCCGGGCCTGGATCGAGTCCCAGTCCTTGAAGAAGATCTTGTCCGGGTCGAGGGGCCGGATGTAGCCGTAGTACTCCTTCGGCAGGAGCTGGAAGATCCGGCTGTACCTGACGTCGTCGGAGAGGGCCTGGCGGATCTCCTGGGCCGCCGCCAGGGCCCCCGGCGTCGCGCCGCGGACGATGAACTCGGGCAGGGCCAGCGAGATCATGGGCATCCCCTCGGTGATCTTGAGGACGACCTCCTGCTGGGCGAAGGCCCCGGCGGCAGCGCCGAGGATGAGGATGAGGGCGAAGACAAAGGCACTGGATTTTCTCATGGCTTCACTTGGCATGCTCGAAGACGAGAGTGATCCCGAGGTACTGGCCGTCGTACTCGTTCGGGAGGGGCGCGAAGGGCGCCGCGGCCTGGATGGCCCGCCGGGCCGAGAGATCGAAGGACTCGACCCCGCTCGAAACGTCGATCTTGATGTCGGAGATCGAGCCGTTCTTGTAGATGCGGAAATAGACCTGGGTCTGGAGGAGCCCGCCGACGCCGGGATCGACGAGCGACTGGAACCAGTTGGCGGTGATCTTGTCCGAGATCATCTGGAGATAGAATTGGAAGGGGAAGCCGGCCACGCCGAAGGGATCGCCCGCGCCGGCCCCGCCGCCGCCGGGAAGGCCGCCCCCGCCCGGGCCTCCGCCCGTCCCGCCGCCCGTGCCGAAGCGAAGGCCGAACCCCGAGCCGCTTTGGGCCGCCGCGGCGGCGTTGATCGTATCCGCCGCAGTCGGGGCGGCCGGCTCCGGCTTGCTGATGGCCGACTTCTTGTCCGGCGCCTTCTTCCCCGTCTTCGGCTTGTTCACCGGGTGGGTTATCGAGGTCTTGGGCTCGGGCTTGAGCTTGGAGGCGACGGTCAGGTCGCGCAGGGCCGGCTTCTTGGCCGGCGGAAGCGGCTCGGTCTTGGCCACGACCGTGGCCCCGCCGCCGGTGCCGCTTCCCCCCGTGCCGCCGCCTCCGCCCCCGCCCATGAAGTTGACATACTGGACGAGCCCCCGGGGCTGGCGCGACCGCGAGAAGGATGGCGAGGCGACGATGAGGATGACCAGGCCCACGTGGAGCAGGGCCGAGAGGATGACGGCCCTCTTGAAGGTCTGCGGCAGGGCCTGGCGCGCGGGGGTCATTTCTTCTTGTCTTTGATGTCGATGGGCTCGGTGATGATGCCGATGAGCTCGATGCCCGCCTTCTTCGTGATGTCCATGATGCGGACGACCACGCCGTAGGGCAGGTCGGCGTCGGCCTGGAGATAGACCACCTTTTTCGGCTTGTTATAGAAGTACTCGGTCAGCCGGCGCTCGAGGAGGTTGATGTTGATCGTCGAGTCGCCGATGTGGACGTACTGGTCCTTGGTGACGGTCACGGTCAGGCCTTCCTCGGCCGGCTTGGTGTCCGTCTCGGCCTGGGGCAGGTTGATGCCGATGCCCGACTGCATCATCGGCGCCGTGACCATGAAGATCACGAGCAGCACGAGCATGACGTCGATGAAGGGCGTGACGTTGATCTCGGAGAGATGCGTGCCGATCTGGCGGCGGCGCGCCGCCGACGGCAGGCCCTGGGTGCTAAGAGCCATGGAGCCTCTCGGCGATGCTCAGGAATTCGAGGGAGAAGTCCTCCATGTCGGCGATGAGGTCCTTGATCCGGCCGAGGAAATAATTGTAGGCGATGACCGCGGGCACGGCGGCGAAGAGGCCGACGGCCGTGGCGATGAGGGCCTCGGAGATGCCCGGGGCGACCGTCTGGAGGCTGGCCGAGCGCATGGCCCCGATGCGGAAGAAGGAGATCATGATCCCCCAGACCGTCCCGAAGAGGCCGATGAACGGCGAGACGCTGCCGGTCGTGGCCAGGAAGAACATCATCTTCTCGAGCCGCGCGACCTCGGCGTTGGAGGCCTTGAGCAGGGCCCGGTTGAGGCTCTCGGTCTTCTCGCCGGTCCAGCCGTTCCCGCCGGTCGATTTCGACTGGTAGGCCAGCTCCTTGTTGCCGGCGAGAAAGATCGCGGCGAGCGGGCTGCCGCGGAGCCGCTTGGCGGCCTCGTTGACCTCGGCCAGGCTCTTGCTCCGGCGGAAGGCCTCGAGGAAGCGGTCCGATTGCCGGTTGGCCGTCCGGATCATCTTCCTTTTGAAGAAGATGATGGCCCAGGAGAAGACGGAGAAGAACACGAGCAGCAGCAGGATGAGCTGGACGACGATGTCGGCGTCGGAGATGATTTTGAAGATGTTGATAGTCATGATAATCCGTGGAAAAAATTAGCACACGGTCCGGCCCCTGTCAAATGACGCGCCTTGATGAGCGGCCGCCATTCGGGTTATAGTTCCTCCCATGACGGGCGTCGCGCGCCGGGCCGGAGCGAGCGGGGCATCGTGATGGCGTGGGACCGGTTCAAGACGCTTCTGCTCGGAGGGGAGAAGGACGTCCGCGATCCGCGGATCTTCCACCGCATCTCCCTCATCGCCTTCTTCGCCTGGGTCGGGCTCGGCGCGGACGGCCTGAGCTCGGCCAACTACGGCCCGCCGGAGGCGTTCCTGTCCCTCGGCGACCACCGTCACCTGGCCCTCTACCTGGCCGTCCTGACCGCGCTCACGGTCATCACCATCTCCTTGAGCTACTCCCAGATCATCGAGCTCTTCCCGACGGGCGGCGGCGGCTACGTCGTGGCCACCAAGCTCCTCGGGCCGGTCTTCGGCCTCGTCTCGGGCTGCGCCCTGATCGTCGACTACATGCTGACGATCAGCATCTCGATCTCGAGCGGCGTCGAGGCCGTGCTGAGCTTCCTGCCGCCCGGCTTCTTTCAATACAAGCTGACCCTCATCCTGCTCGTCACGCTCAGCCTGGTCCTGCTCAACCTGAGGGGGGTCAAGGAATCGGTGGCCACCCTGACCCCGATCTTCCTCTTCTTCTTCGTCTCCCACGCCGCCCTGATCCTCTACGGCATCTTCTCCCACGTCTCGGCTACGCCGACCCTGTTCGTCGACACCCTTCGCGAGACGCGGCAGGGCATCCAGCAGCTGGGCTTCGGGGCCATGGCCTTCATCCTGCTCCGGGCCTACAGCCTGGGGGCCGGCACCTACACGGGCATCGAGGCCGTCTCGAATGGCCTGCAGATCCTGCGCCCGCCCCAGGTCAAGACGGGCAAGAGGACGATGGCCCTGATGGCCGCCTCGCTGTCGTTCACCGCGGGAGGGCTCCTCGTCTGCTACCTGCTGGCCAACGTCCAGCATGCGGCCGGCAAGACGCTCAACGCCTCGCTCATCGAGACGCTCATCGGGACCTGGAAGGTCGGGGGCTTTCCGCTCGGCGTCTGGCTCCTGGGGATCATCCTCGTGTCCGAGGGGGCCATCCTGTTCGTGGCCGCGCAGACCGGCTTCATCGACGGCCCGCGCGTGCTGGGGAACATGGCCATCGATTCCTGGGTGCCGAACCGGTTCATGCATCTCTCGGAGCGCCTGGTCGTCCAGAACGGCATCCTGTTCATGGGCCTGGCCTCCATCCTCATCCTTGTCTTCACCCGGGGCTCCGTCCAGATCCTCATCATCATGTACAGCATCAACGTCTTCATCACGTTCTCGCTGTCCCAGCTGGGCATGTGCCTCCACTGGATCAAGACGCCGGCCCCCCATCGCGGCAAGAAACTGACCATCAACCTCATCGGCCTGCTGATGTCCTTGTCGATCCTGACCGTGACGATCGTCGTCAAGTTCCGGCAGGGCGGCTGGATCACGCTCGTCATCACCCTGTCGTTCGTCGCCCTCTGCCTCCTCGTCCGCCGGCACTACAACCAGGTCAAGGACCTCATGAGGCGGCTCGACGACATCATGGCCCAGGTCCAGCAGATGGCCGGGGCGCATGAGCCGCCGGCCCGGGACGTGTCGGCGCCCACGGCGGTCCTGTTCGTGCGGAGCTTCGGCGGCCTCGGCATCCATTCGTTCCTCAGCATCCACCGCTTCTTCCCGAACTATTTCAAGAACTTCGTCTTCATCTCCATCGGCGTCGTGGACTGGGGGAACTTCAAGGGCGCCGAGGAGGTCAAGAAGCTGGGAGCCCACATCGGCGAGGAGCTCAAGCAGTACGTCCGGCTGGCCAATAATTTCGGCTTCTACGCCGAGGCCATCCAGTCGGTGGACATCGACACGCTGGACGTCGTCGAGAAGCGCTGCGAGGAGATCCAGCGGAAGTACGCCAAGTCCGTCTTCTTCGTCGGCAAGCTGGTGTTCGAGGAAGAGAACGTGCTGACCCGGTTCCTCCACAACCAGACCGCCTTCAGCATCCAGCGCATCCTCCAGTTCAAGGGCATCCCCTCGATCGTCCTGCCCATCCGCGTCATCAAGCCCGCCAAGTAAGACGGGGTCGGCAAGAAGGGGTCAAACCTTTAATTCTTTAATTTTTGCGTGTCCGCCGCCCCCGCATTCAGGGAATGCCGATCGATGAGTCACTTCAGCCGGGAAATTAAAGAATTAAAGGTTTGACCCCTTCTGCGAGCGGGGGGTCTCGAGGCCCAGGAGGCCCTGCAGGATGGCCCGGGCGACCTTCTTGGCCTCCTTGCCGCTCTCGTTCGTCGCCCCGACGCACGAGGGGCAGCCGTCCCGGCAGGGGCAGGCCTCGAGCGTCTTCAGGGCGTGCTCGAGGAGCTTCGGCCCGAGGGCGAACAGCGACGGGCTGAGTCCGATGCCGCCCGGGTAGTTGTCGTAGATGAAGATGTTGGGCTCGAAATCGGGGTCCATGACGACCGGCGTCTCGTCCGCGCCTTGGGCGGCGGCCCGCGCCTGGGGCGTCGGCTGCCGAACGGGCTCGCCGGAGGTGTTGTCGCCGATCGAGACCCCGACGTCGTGGAGATCGCACATCATGAAGATCGGCGAGACGTGGTGGATGAGGTAGGACAGGCCGAACAGGCCGTTGACCCGCTGCTCGGCCGGGTAGGGGATAGCCTGCATCAGCCCCGAGGGCACGGTCAGCCAGTAGGCCGTCGTATGCATCTCGTTCTGCGGCAGCTGGAGCTCGCCCGACCCGACGTTCTCCATGGTGTGGAACTTGATCTTCTTGAAGCCGACGACCTGGGTCGCGACGTGGACCTCGCCGTGGCAGACGCGCCCCGTGCCGCCCTCGAGGGCCTTCTTGTCGAAGAGGTCGAGGATGGTGATCTTGGTGTAGTCGATGGCGTCGGTGTAGTAGTCGATGTCGGTCTTCTTGACGTAGGCCTTGCGCTCCTCGAAGTCGAGCTTCTCGACGAAGTACTGCTCGCCCTCGACGATGTAGATGGCCTTCGGGTGGAGGGCCGTCAGGGCCGAGGTGAAATCGACCTCGGCGATGACCCGGGCCTCGCCGGTGATGTCGACGACGACGAAGTTGTCCGAACTGATGCTGCGCAGGCTGATGGCGTCGGCCGGGTAGGCCTCGGAGGTGTAGAACCACTTGTCCTTGGAGTGATGGAGGATCTTGTCCTCCTCGAGGAAATTCAGGATCTCGCCGATCTCGGCCCGGCCGAACTTCTCGCCGTCCTCGAACGGAAGCTCGAAGGCGGCGCACTCGATGTGGCTGACCAGGATCGACAGGTTGTCCGGGTTGATGAGGGCCATCTCCGGCGACTTGGAGAAGAAATACTCCGGCGTGTTGATGATGAACTGGTCGAGGGGCGAGCTGGTGGCCACGAGCACCGCGGCCGACAGCCCCGTCTTCCGGCCGGCCCGCCCGGCCCGCTGCCAGGTGCTGGCGATCGTCCCGGGGTAGCCGGCCAGCACGGCCACGTCGAGGGTCCCGATGTCGATGCCGAGCTCGAGGGCGTTGGTCGAAACGACGCCCAGGATCTCGCCCGTCCGCAGGCCCTTCTCGATCTCCCGCCTCTTGATGGGCAGGTAGCCGCCCCGGTAGCCCCGGATGAGGCCCTCTTTCTGGATCGTCGTCTCGACGTCCTCCTTGAGATAGGTCAGGAGGACCTCGGTGATGAGCCGGCTTTGGGCGAAGACGATCGTCTGGAGCCCGTTCTTGAGGAAGATCGAGGCCACGCGCCGCGACTCGTTGACGTAGGAGCGGCGGATGCCCAGGGCGGCGTTGACCACGGGCGGCGTGTAGAAGACGAAATACTTGCCCCCGCGCGGCGCGCCGTTGTCGTCGACGAGCGCCACCGGGGCCTCGATCGTCCGCTCGGCCATCTCGGCCGGGTTGGCGATGGTCGCCGTGCAGAGGATGAACTGGGGGTTGGCCCCGTAAAAGGCGGCGATGCGCTTCAGCCGCCGCAGCACGTTGGCCAGGTGGCTGCCGAAGATGCCGCGGTAGTTGTGGAGCTCGTCGATGACGATGTACTTGAGGTTCTCGAAGAGCTTGATCCACTTGGTGTGGTGGGGCAGGATCCCGGCGTGGAGCATGTCGGGGTTGGTCAGGACGATGTGGCCGCGGGCCCGGATGGCCTTGCGGGCGTCCTGGGGCGTGTCGCCGTCGTAGGTGAAGACGCGGATCTCCTCGGGAAGACGGGCGTTGATATCGTCGAGCTCGGCCTGCTGGTCCTGGGACAGGGCCTTGGTCGGGAAGAGGTACATGGCCCGCGTCGAGGGGTCCTTCAGGATGGCGTCGAGGACGGGCAGGTTGTAGCAGAGGGTCTTGCCCGAGGCCGTCGGCGTCACGACGACGATGTTCTTGCCCTCCTTGAGGGCCTCCCAGCTCGTGCGCTGATGGGAGAAGAGCCGGGTGAAGCCTTTCGCGACGAGGGCCTCCCGGAGGGCCGGATGGACGTCGTCGGGGTAGTCCCGGAACGAGCCCTCCTGGGCCGGCAGGTGCTTGATGGCCTTGATCGAGTCGCTCTTGTAGCCGATGTCCTTGAGCAGCTCGAGCGACTTGAGGATCTTCTCTTCGTTGGACATGACCGCCCTCATCCTAACCAAAACAAATCGGGGACACAATACTATTTTCCGATTTCTCCGGGCGCCGAAAATGGGGGACATAGCGACGCCCCTGCCTGAGAAAACCCTTCGGGTTATTTCTTATTCAAAGAGACTGACCGGAAGAAAGCGTCTTTATCAGCCTCAATATCCTTATAGACCGTCGTCGTGGTTTCCGAAATGACTTGGACCCCAAGCCCGATCTCAAAAAAATGAGCGATCGAGGACATGTGCTCACAGCCAGCGACCAGGTGTTTATAGGAGATGACCAAGCCGTGGCCGTCGTTGATAAGAGACATCCCCGTCACCTCATAAGGAATGCTCATTCGGGAGGCGGCGACGAAGGCCATCGCGTCCGTGACGTCCTCGGGAACCTTCCGATAAACGATGCTCAAGCAGGGTTCGACACTCAAGCCGTCCTCATCGACGATCGCGGCCCGCTTGTACATGATAAAGCCGATCGCTTCTTGTTCCTCTCTCTCGGCGACCTTCCAGACCTTCGGGTTCGGTGGGGTGTAGGTGATCGTGTGGCCGGGCGAGAAGGACGGGATAATGTCCTCGGCCAAGAGAAAGCCCGAAAGGGCGACCACGACGAGCAGGGCCCGCAGGGACCTCATATCTTCTCTCCCCATGAGATTCTAGCCGCGTTCGGGGCCCGTTGTCGAGCGGTTATGCGGCATCAACGAACCCGCCCTCAACCCCCTTTCTAACGAGTTTTATGCTAAAATAGTGTGTTATGCTCGACGAAATTCGCATCAAGAGGGCGGCGCAGCACAATCTGAAGAGGATCGACGTCGCGCTCCCCCGGAACAAGCTTATCGTGGTCACCGGTCCGTCCGGCTCCGGGAAGTCGTCCCTCGCCTTCGACACCATCTTCGCCGAGGGCCAGCGCCGCTACATCGAGTGCCTGTCCGCCTACGCCCGCCAGTTCATCGACCAGATGGAGAAGCCCGAGGTCGAGTCCGTGGAGGGCATCTCGCCGTCCATCTCCATCGACCAGAAGACGATCTCCACCAACCCGCGCTCGACCGTCGGCACGATCACCGAGGTCTACGACCTCTTCCGGCTCCTCTTCGCCCGGGCCGGCACGCCCCACTGCCCGATCTGCGGCCGGGTCGTCACCTCCCAGACGGCCGAGGAGATCCTCAGGCGGATCTCCGAGCGGGCCGCCGGCGCCCGCGTCCGCATCCTGGCCCCGGTCGTCAAGGGCCGCAAGGGCGAGTACCAGCGCCTCTTCGAGCGCCTCCGCAAGAAGGGCTTCCTCCGGGCCCGCGTCAACGGCGTCCTGCGCGACCTCGAGGACGACATCCCCCTCGAGAAGAACCGCAAGCACACCATCGAGGTCCTCGTCGACACGATCAAGATCGGCCCCGACGCCGAGCGCCGTCTCCGCGCCGCCGTGGAGAAGGCCCTCGAGGTCGCCGAGGGCGAGGTCCTGGCCGTCGACGACGCCGGCAAGGAGCGCTTCTTCTCCCTGACCCTCCTCTGCCCCCACTGCGAGGTCAGCCTGGCCGAGCTCGAGCCCCGCAACTTCTCCTTCAACAGCCCCTACGGCGCCTGCCCCAAGTGCCACGGCCTCGGCTACCAGACGACCCACAACGAGTGGGGCGAGATCGAGCTGACCGACGTCGTCTGCCCGGAGTGCGGCGGCGCCCGTCTGCGCAAGGAGTCCCTCTCGGTCAAGGTCGGCGGCCGCAGCATCCATGACGTCGGCGAGCTCTCGATCAGCGACCTCCTCGCCGAGACGGCCAAGCTCGAGTTCCCGCCCGCGGCCAAGGTCGTCGCCGGCCGCATCCTCAAGGAGATCGCCTCGCGCCTCGCGGTCATGGAAGAGCTGGGCATGTCCTACCTCCAGCTCAACCGGACCACGGCCTCCCTCTCCGGCGGCGAAGCCCAGCGCGTCCGGCTCGCGGCCCAGGTCGGCTCCCGCCTCCGCGGCGTCCTTTACGTCCTCGATGAGCCGACGATCGGCCTCCACCAGCGCGACAACGGCCGCCTCATCCGCCTCCTCCGCGCCCTGCGCGACGAGGGCAACTCGATCATCGTCGTCGAGCACGACGAGCAGACCATCCGCTCCGCCGACTACCTCCTCGACCTCGGCCCCGGCGCCGGCGAGGACGGCGGCTTCAAGGTCGCCGAGGGGCCCCTCGCCTCGATCCTGGCCTCGCCCGACTCGCTCACGGCCCAGTACCTCCGCGGCGAGAAGTCCGTGCCCGTGCCGCCCCTGCGCCGCGAGCCCGCCGGCTGGCTCGTCATCCGCAAGGCCCGCGAGCACAATCTCAAGGCGATCGACGTCCGCATCCCGCTCGCCGCGATGACGGCCGTGACCGGCGTCTCCGGCTCGGGCAAGAGCACGCTCGTCTACGACATCCTCTTCAAGGCCCTGGAGAACAAGCTCTACAAGGCCCGCCAGACCGTCGGCGCCCACGAGGCGATCGAGGGCCTCGA
>Ga0153915_10000538_pt1 | contig 35261 bp, 22 predicted proteins | sample Opewatmetagenome_2_FD_107003 | JGI IMG/M metagenome (GOLD analysis project Ga0153915, IMG submission 107003) | Freshwater wetland microbial communities from Ohio, USA - Open water 3 Core 3 Depth 3 metaG | ecosystem: Environmental > Aquatic > Freshwater > Wetlands | place: USA: Ohio, Lake Erie... | reverse complement strand
TGGGTGTTGTCAGGGTTGTGGGGATTCTCTCAACGTTCACCGGAATGAGGGTACCGGCGATAGCATAGTTGTTCTTCGTTGCTTGAATTGAAATGACCTCAGTTCCTGGAGACACCCAGAAAGTATCAAGGGTCGCGCTGTAGTTACCACCTGGAGTCTCCGTCAGGCTCCCAGAGTGACCTCCAAACACATAGGTTACTGTGGCTCCCGACACCAGCATGTCGTGGAAGGTGTCGTTGATGAAGACGTAAATCACAAATTTCTTGTTCCAATACACTGACATGCCATCAATCGCGGGCGGGACTACAACTTCTATCGGTATGGGCTTGAGGTAAATGCTAAGAATCAGCAGCTGGGTAGTATAGTTGGCTTTGGTCGCTTGTATTTCCATTGTCGCAGAACCTGCCGGGATTCCGGTCGTGCCGAAAGATACGTTGTACAGCCCCGAACCGATATAAATCCAAGACGAAGTCGATTCCCATGTGATGACCAGCGTTACACCTGCCAACTGCTTGACAGAATCACTGTCGCTGATATTGACAGTCACGTACGAAGGATCGCCCGCATAGAGGTCAGTAGGAACAGTAGCGGCCGCCTGCATATTCCTCAATCGGGTGGTAAACGGAACACTCGTCAGTTGTGCAGTGTACGGGTACCGGTTGAAAGCTATTTGCAGTGTCTTCGAGCCGTAGGGTCCCGAGTCGGAAGTGTTTACAGTGATCCTGTACACACCACCGCCTAGGTTTGCGAACCCCCAAGCTATCGGTCCACTGCCGGACCCGTATGTTACAGTCACATTGGTCTTGACAACGTTGGTGATTGCACGCAAGTGATCATTGTCATAATATGTAACATCGACCGACACGTTGCCGTAGTAGGGTACAAGAAGAGGCGTCGGAGTCCCGGGTGTGAGCGAAGCTGAAATCGCTCTGACTGCGCCGCCGATGTTCCTAGTAGTTTGATTAGTGTAGAAAGGAGCATTTGCTGCGTTCCATAGTACAGTCAATAGGAAGTTGTAGCTCCTAATCCCAAGGAGCCTGTTTGTGTTGACGCGGATGTAGTATGTACCGGTATCTACGCCAGTCCCTTTCACGAGCGTATAGTCAATCCCCACTTGTAGACCCGGTTTCTGGACACAGTCGAACTGAACAATTGCGTTTGCTATTCCTAGACCTGTATCGAGATCCTTGTAGTAGAACGTCAGGTTCAGGAGGTCACCCATGGGAGTGTTATCAATCTGGTCCCAAGTAAGCGCCCCAGCTCTGTTCGTAGTTGTTAAGCGCACAGAGATTGTTGCATTTGCGTAGTACGGTATGTTGAGCCAGTACACTTTCACTGTTATCTGATAGTTGGTAAGTAAGTGAGTACTCAGAATCGTCGAGTTAATCCTTATGTCAAAGGTGCCTGCAACAGAACCCGTCACCACCTTATACTGACTCGAAGTGAGGTATTTCGTACCATTGAGAATGAGGATGTTGTTGATTATGCCACCGATGTAGCTGCCTCTTTCGACATCCGAGAAACCGACTGTAAATGTGACATTGTCGAGATACCGCGTGAGCGATGGCGGCGTCACAACATCAACTGCCGTCGGTCTCCGAATGACCGTGATGTCAACAGACCTTGAGTTGTTGGCGTAGTACGGCGTTCCGAACCAGGTCGCATAGACATCAATCCTAGTCGTGGTCAGGGCATTCAGGGCTGTGGAGTTCACCGAGATGGCCCACACACCAGGCAAAGTCTGAACAGCCAAGTACTGTGAACCGGGTGTCAGAAGTGTGCCGTTCTTCTTTATTGAAATGGTAGCAGACCCGATTCCTTTCCCACCAGCATCTGTGTCCAAGTAGGTGACAGTGAAGTTGGCATAGTCGAGATACGGTGTAGAAGACGGCGAGGAGGCACTGAGGCTTGTTGTCCGCGGGCGCAGCTGGAATGTTATGTAAGCATCATCCCAACGATAGAATGGAGATAGACTCGCGTAGGTCATGTTGAGATGTAGAGTGTATACGGTTCCAAGCTTGAGCCCGGCTTGATTGTAGGTTTGAATCGTAAGAAGGTAGTAGTCAAACGCGGATTGCCAAGAACTCGTGAACAGCCAACTTGTCCCGTTGAGTATCTTGATTGAAGTGTAGCCTGAACCATTCCCGATTGAGGTCAATCTCAGCAAGTCTTGATAGTGGATTCTGACCTGGATCGACGAGTTGTAGGGTACTTGATCAACAGGTTCTGATGAAAGAAGCGTTATGCGCCAGATGATGCTGAACTGCCTTGTGGAGTTGGCAGCCGGAAGGTAGAACAGAGACTTGTCGAGGATCACCTTCAAAGCGTAGGTACCAGGAGACGACTTGTAGGTCGTGTTCAGCTGAATGGAGTAGCTGCCTCCTCCGAGCGGCGTGACCTTGTACTTGCTCGCGGACACTGGAACCGCACCATCATAGAGCGTTACTGTTGCTCCATTGATTCCCACAGAAGAACCAGTAGTTACGTCAAACCAACTCACGACGAATGTTACATTGTCGGAATACGATGTCGGGGCAGGAGTCTGATAGTCCAAGACCGTCTGCCGAGCAAGCACCGTTATGCTGATCGACTGACCTGTCCGGTTGTTGTAAAACGGCGACCCAGCCCAGGTGACATTCAGTATGAAGGATTTCGAACCAAGAGGCGCGAGACCTATCGGAGATTGACTGCAATTGAACGACACCGTGAATAACTTGGTCGCGCTGCTGTAGGTGAGTGTGTAGCTAGATAGGCTCAGCTTGATTGTCATCTTAACGTTGTAGGGGATGGGTACACTGCCGCCTCCAGTTACATCCTCATAAGCAAACGTGAACGTTGCGTTCTGGCCCCATGATGTGGGCGATGGTGGGATGACGGACACAAGTGTGTCTCGCGGGAGAATGCGAACAGAAATCACATCGGTGCGGTTTGTGTAGAACGGCACCGCACCCTTGGTCCAGTTGACGTATACAGTCATGTATATGAGACCGGTATGAGTGAACACCGTTGTGTTGAAGCGGATAGAGTAGTTCCCGCCCGCCACCCACCAAATCTTGACTCTCGACAGGTCTACGGATTCACCTTGGAATGCGACCCTGATATGAACGTTGCCGGAACTGTTGTCAATGCCGATACCGCTGAGTTGAGCATAGAGGAACATGTAGCTCATGTTGTTGAGATATGCTGTCGGCTCGGCTGCCACAAGCAACGTATATTTGGAATCAGTACCTACAAGATTGACGCTTGTCGACAAGGTCTTATTGAGGTACTTGTAGACAGAACCTGTCCAGTTGAAGTAGATTGTGAAAGTCCGAAGACCTAGACCGGCAAACTGAGACGCTGGAATCCTGATTATGTAGAAGCCAGCTCCTAAGACCGTATCATTGTACAAAGTTGAGCTTACAGAACCCGTTGAGTTGATCACTTTGTGATGGACATAACTTGACCTTATTCCTGCATTGTTATCGAGGTCACCGTAGTACACTGATACGTTGATGATACCGTTATAGGATGATGGTTGTACGGCGCTCACAAGTCGAAAGTCAGTATTGTGAGTTCGAATAGTAATCGTGACATTGAAGATACCGAGCTGATAGTTGACACCCTTCGAGAAGTTGAAGGTTACTACATAGTTGGATCTCAGTATGTCCGTGTCGAGAGTTGCGAAAGTAACGCTGTATCTTTGATCTGCTGGTATGTATGTAACTGTCAAGCTCCTAATCCAAGTGCTGGTCATTGTGGCGCCCGCTATGGGCAGGTTATTGTCTTGGTCCCAGAACCTCACATAGAAGACGGGGCTGTTGCCGACGGGTATGTCAAGAGAACCAACCGTTGGAATAACAGACGTGAAGACAATCCTGACCGTTAGAGTGAACGTTAGATTCTGCGACTGATATTGTGATGCAGTTGCTTTCAGGTTGAACTGATGATCTCCCTTAGCTAAACCAGTGACATTGAGCGTCACTCTATAGATGCCATTGCCGACGTTCGTCTTTCCGTATATCGAGATGCCCGTAGCAGTGATGTCAGCTGTTGTGATACCCTTGTTGCGGTCCACATCGGTGAAGTTGAGTGTGACTACGACCGATGTCCCGTATGGTGTGATAATGTAAGGATAGTTTGGTGATGAAAGGTAGCTTCTGGCCGCCCTGTAGCTGAATGATATCTGCACAGACGCGCTAGCGAATCTCGAATTACTTGGAGTCAGAAGTATGGTGATTGTGTATGCATTCATGTTCAGATAGGTGTGACTTATCGTAAGGTTGTACCTACCGTTTCCGAGCGCTGTAATCGTCTTGGGGAACGTGTACGTAGAGTTCGAGATTGTGAACTGAGCAGCAGTAAGGTTGCTTATCGGCTGCTTGTTGAACTGATTGCCCGGTTCGCTAATGTTGACGCGAATGACAATGACGAAATCGTCACCGCTTGGAAACACAAGATCACTGGGTTCATTGTAGATATAGATGCCCAAGCTTCGGACCGTGAGAGTCACAATCTGCCATGAGCTCTTGTAACCGGTATTGCCGGAGTTTACAGTAACGTTCAGTACATAGCTCCGCACAGAGAGGCTACTACAAACGTATGCAAAACTAGGATTGCTTCCATAGGACGTACCATTGACAGTGATGCTGCTTATGGCCACTACACCTGAGATGTTTGCTCCTCCGCCGTCAATGTCATACCAAGTAACAGTGAACGGGGAGTTGGACCCGTAGGGAACAATGTTAGTATATTTGCAGACAACGCTCGTGATACGCGCCGTAATAGTCAGAGAGATCCGAATTGTGCTGCTGTAGTAATTCGACTTGGACAGCGTGATGTTGATCAAGTACGTTCCGACAGTCTTGGTACCAACATTGATGCTTACTGTGTACTTGCCTCCACCAGAATCAGACACGGTAGTTATGACGCCGGTCGGGCTCTGAACCGAATTCGATGCTCCGGCTATTCCTGCAAACGCGTGGTCAGTATCGTTATACGTTATTATCTTGGATGTGCTAATCGAGTACGGTGTTGAGACCGAACTGCCGCCCACGCCGTACGTGGTAGTGTAGACATTACGCAGGGTGAACCTGATGGTCACATTGCTTGCCAGAATATACGCGCTGGCTGGAGTCGCAATAATCCGATACAGATAGTCACCCACACCTAGGCCGGAAGTCTCGAATGTGACCGTGTAACTGCCGTTACCGTGATCTGTGGGCGAGCCAAAGAAGGTGCCGTTGGATGTGATAGTAGCGCCGGGTACTGTCGTCTTGGTGAAAGCGTTGTAGAGCGTCACCTTGACCCTGAAGTCGTCTCCGTAGGGTGCGGATGCTGGAGTCTGATAGGTCAAGAACGTTGAATGGGTCAAGTCCAAATTGAAGTAAGTTAACGAACCAGAGTAGTATGATTTGGAGGCGGACAGATCAATTCTCCATCTCTTGGCAGTGCCCAAGTCAGTAGTGTTCAATGTCTTCTCGTAGTAACCGTTGCCACAGTCGTCAAGAGTCACAGTGCTCGGACTCGTCCAGTTCATAGTAACAGTTGCACCGCTTACGAGAGCCGAGTTGTCTGTGTCGGTGAGTTTTACCTGAACGTAGAGCAAGTTACCTGCAATCCTACTCGTAATTTGAGTGGCAGGCGATATTAGACTCAGGCTCGTCGCATGTATGACCGTGAAACTGCGCGTTGCTCTACCCACAACCGAAGGAACGGCACCTTTGGTGTTGTTGAAGTTCACATCAGCGTACCAGACCCCGGCCGGCCATGCACTCGTGACAGTGATTCCAGTCCATTCAAAGGGGTATGGACTGTTAACTGATTGCGTAAGATCGTCTACGGCATAGAAAAGCTGACCGCTGGGGGCAGTAAGCAAAAGACGCTCTGCATTGGTGGACAAATATGGAGCCCAACTGATGAAAGAGGCCGAGTTCCCCACATAGTATGTGTAGGTGTTGGCGTAGCTACCACCATTGATTCCACATTGCAGATACGGGCTGGCTAACTGCTGGTCGGCCGTGAAAACGAACTTCCATATTCCAAATACATCAACCACCGATGATTTGACTTGCACCGCATTTGAGGTTATAGTAACTTCTGACGTTCGAGTAGAACCATCAGCATCGGTAACACTTGAGAGGGTCCAAGAAGTTGCCGGTTTGCTCAAAGAGATGTTAGTGTAGCCCACACCCACCGGCGGTGATACCAGTACATTGGCTGTCCAAGTCATGACAGTGTTGTTGGCCACACTGAATGTTGTGCCGGGATTTAGATTGTTGTCTAGAGAGATTACAATGATAGAGGCGTTCAAGTACATGTTCGAGCTGAACGAAACGTCGGTTGCGTTTGACTGAAAGCTCAATGATACGGAGCTGGTGCTTGACCAAGAGCCCGTGCTCGTATACTTGGTCTGCTCTGTCGTGCTTGACGGAACAAGCCAGGTCATGGTGAGATATCCAACATTCGCATCCACTCCGGCCGCAGTACCATAGAAGTTAAGACCGGCGTCCACCGTCTCGCCGCCGAAATACGCTCCAGACACCATCAGGACGACATAGTTACCACTGGCCCATGTGCTGTTCGATACAACTCTTTGAAGTAGAGCTGAGATGTCTGGTGAAGTGTACTTCGTCCCGCCACTGAAACTCGAGAATTGCCAAACCACGGGGTTATTCATCCAAGTCGATTGTGACAGGATTGTGGTCCCGCCCTGTGTGAATGTGGCGGAATTGGAACGATCTGCCACGTCAACTAGTAATCTAGCTGGATAGGTGGGCGACCCGGAGTAGTCTGCGCCAGTAAGAGTAAGGGTTGCACTCGTAATGATGGCACCCTTCGGGACGTAAACCTGCATCTGAAGACCCATTCGGCCGACACCACCCCAGTTTGGAGCATAACCGACGAAAAGGTGGCCATCATCTGAATACCCATTTATATCGAACGTGCTTGAGCCTATGTTGTACCCATCTCGGCTCGAGACCCCAGCGATGTATTGAGCCAGAGGTACCTTGTATGGACCTCCGCTGCCAGTTGTTGCATCTAGTATCGCGGTTGAGTTGGCTTTCATGTTTATTCTGTCAGGGAGCGGCCTTACCTTGATATCCACAGTGACATACATGATGTCAAGAATGGCTCCATACCATCCGCTACTCACGCCAGTTTTGACTTTGTGTCCTATCTCGAAATTCACAGCAGTTGGACAAGTAAGAGAAGACAAGTATGAACCCGGTACAGTGTATGTCCTCAATAGTCTCGCACCAAAAGTGTCCGTACTCCTGAAACAGTAATCTGAGATCTGATACGTTCCTACCTTGATGAACATGAATGAGTTATTGTATGTGCCTCCCCAGTAATCAGGTCTGAATGAGACGGTGATTTGCATCTCTTCGATTGCCATGTATGGCAGCTTCAGTTCTTGGGAGAGAGACAGGTATTCGCCTGCGTCGGGAGGAGAATCGTCAATCACCATGCGCCAGTAATAATCTGGATCTGTGCCCTCTACGGAGAAATATAGGTATCCGCTTGTAGCGTTCTGACTTCCATGCGCATCGTACTTGTGAAGGCGCCAATAATCAGGGAATGAAATCTGGTCTTCGCCGCCCCGCTCGGTGTATATCTCATCGTGGTATGTCGAGAAGTTGCCGTTCCTAAGGACGTTGTAGTACCATGCCCTCAGCCCTTTGATGTCTGTCCTCAGATTGGTCCCTGTCCAACCCGTCGGGCGGAGCACCTTGGTCGTTGCTGTCCCGGTGGAGTCAAGATTCGTAACTCCAGTCACGTTGCTTGTCATGCCTTTCAGTGTGGCAGTGCGTGCTGCGCCGGTGCCGGTGTACGCACCCTGCCCGGCCGCGTCGAGACTCTGGTCAACCAGACTGGGCTGAGATCCAGAACTTAGTGCAACGGGAGTACCCGCAAAACCCACACCTGTAAAGAGCAACATCACGAACATGACTATCAAAGAGGTGCTAATTCTCTTCATCAATCACTACCTCCAGCATCGTTCCCTACGATGGATGGATACGGGATAGCTATCAGACGGCCTGACCGGCTCACTTCGGAATGACGCCCAGTTGTTTGGCTTCGCATAATAAGCAATTCCGTACAAAGCCATTCGTTTGGTCGCAAAGCCGTTCCTTTTTTTGGCCATCCGACACATGCGGCGGTTGACCACTTGCAGAACCGTGACTTCGGATTCAAATCACCAAAGCCCTCCGTGCGGCAGAATCGTTGGAGCACGCGATTTCGCGATTGTCGTGCAGTCAGCCATATCGCGACGCGCTTGGCAAGACGGTCGTTCATCTGCGTTCTTTATTGATAAGCTTAAGGTGTTGGAATCAAAGACTTGCACATGGCACGACTATCCAAGCCAATGGGCCGGAAAGTGAGTTGCCGGCGACGACCTCTGAGTTCACCAGCAGGCTGATCAGGGAGTCGCTCAATGAACAGAGTCAAGGAAATTGAGATAGCCCGTGAAACGGTACCCCAGTCGATCCCTCATATCGTCAAGCATTTCGAGAACCTTGTTTGTCCGTAGGTCTAGGGGATGGACCCCCACCTGTACGGGGCCGCCTAGCTCGAGCTCGACTACTGAATCAACGAAAGAAGTGCGAGCCGCGCCCTCGCTGACAAGATACTGAGCTGTCGTGAAGACCCTCGGCTCGGCAAATGAATAGAGCCTGTTGCCGACCGCGCAGTATCTGAAACCAGTCAATCTCGCAGCGTCGACAATTCTTAAGGGCGCCTGCCATAGGGGTGGAATGAATCCGCTCGGCTTCTTTCCGATTGCCTTCTCGACTGCGCTGAAGCCCGATCGTAGTCTGGCAATTGCTCGGTCTTGGACCATTCTTGTGAACTCGTCCCCGGCACCGGACTTCGAGAGATGCGAGTACCCATGCATAGAAATCTCCAGACCAAGAGACTGGAGGTACTTGCAGAAGAGCTCGCTTTTCTCAATGCTATTCGACATTTTCATTCCGTAAAATGGCGTAACAAGCAAGGTGAAGCTCTCGATGCCCATGTCAGTCAGTCTGTCTATGGTCTTTACAACATCGTCTTCAAAGGCAGGACTTACATCATGAAGGGACAGAAGTGCAGTTCTTTCGCTTACACTTGCATCTGTCTTTGGCTGCTGCACTGGGCTCTTTCTCCTTCTCGGGAGTCAATGTGAACCACCCTTGGCTATTAGGGATAACGAAGAAACTCGTCTCGTGTTCGATTACTTGGGCTTGGTCCACTGTTTGTAAGCTAAATCGATGTCCTTGTCAGTAATTGTCTTACGACCTGTATGCTCCGTCAGCTCAAAAGCTCGCCTTGCAAGGAATTCGCCGACTTCCTCCAAGATTGCCGCCAACCTCTCCGAACCCTTGTCACTCACTCGACCAGCGCCTGCCTTTCGTATGAGGCGATCTACGGGCGCAACAGGGATAATCCTGTCCTTTCTGGACCTCGGCAAAGTGTTCTCGCTCCTCGGACTGCCCGAAGCAGTCCTCATAAACTTCTATTCCCCCGTTGCACTATTTAAGACATTGGTTTTGAGAACGAAACGTCCATGGACTGCGATTTGGTTTATCATAGATTGGCGCATCAATCTGGCATGGGGCGCCATTCACTCAACAGACCTCAAGACGATTACCTTTGCGAGAGAGATTTCCTTATCGAGGACGCTCAGATCCATGCCCCCTTCTAACGCACCTACTTCGTCAATGTTCGCCCTCACGACCGGATACTTGGGAGGAAGGGTACAACAAGAAACATTCTCCTTCGCGAATTGATAGGTGCCAATCTCCATGCCCAAATGCTCTATGTCCACCTTATCTTCTCCGATGCAGGGTCTCAGTATCGGAAAGTCACAGACCGCACTGCTGGTCGCTCTCAGGTTCCTGCTAGTTTGAGACGCTTGTTCACCGATTATCTCGCCGGTCACTATAGCATCAGCGTTTTCCCTGATAGCGACTTCACGCCCCAATCGGAACATATTCCTCTTGCAGTACAGACAAGTCATCCGTTGCGGTACGTGATCAACAATATCGGTTAGGTCCAGCCCATGCGGCACAATATACATCTTGACTTCGTGGTCGTAGATGTATTGTGCCAGCAGACTTGCCTGCTTCACCGCTATGTTGGCGCAGGCTTCATTTGAGTAGGGCATATTGTCGAATGTGACAAAGACCGGTATGCAGCCCCTCTTCATAGCCTTGTATGCTGCGACAGGAGAGTCCAGGCCACTTGAGATTAGACAGACCACGGTGCCTTGGGAACCTGTGGGCATTCCCCCCACACCCTTGACCGTCTGTGTGAACAAATAGGCCCTGTCATTTCTCACTTCGACGTATATGTACTGATCTGGCGAATCAAGATCAACCCTTAGTTCAAGCTCGGACAATCCCTCCAGAATCCGGGCACCCAGCTGTTCTCTAATCTCTTGGCTCGTATAGGCATGCGACCCCAGTCTGCTGGCTCGAACAGCGAAGCTCTTCCCCCTCGTGAAATGCTTCTGGGCCACCAAGAGCCCCATCTCGAGTATCTTCTCCATGGCCGATTCCACTACGATTACAGGGGATACCGACACAATGCCGAAGACACGCGAGGCAACGGCAGCTGCTCTCGGAGCGTCACTTGTCTCGATGAAGATACGACCATACTCCGTCCGTATTCTGTCGAACGGAGTTCCCTTCTCCCTCAGGGCAGTACCCACATGCTTGACGAGAAGGTCCACCATGTGCTTTCTGGTCTGCCTTGACTTAATGCCAATCTCACCATATCTGAGAAGTACAGCCGAGTACTCTGGTTCCATATGATTAAGACTCCACGGTTACTTGTGAGCAAATGCAGCCCTTATTGAAGGACTGATCTCATAGATACGGGCGAAGCCCACACGTTCAAACTGAACGAGCGTCCCAGCGGCAACCCCAGACACGGAGGGTTCTGCGAAGCCCGCTGTCCGATTGCCATCCGCCCAAGTCATCTCCACGCCAACGCGACCTTCCTTTGGTACCCAATGGATGATTGAGGCGTTGGCCTCTCTTGCCCTCTCCACCTCGCGACTGTGGAAACCTGCACTAGGGGTCGGGCCCTTCTTCAATGTGAAGTTGGCAAAGTCCTTGAGCCGGAAGATCTGTCCATCTTCAAACCGCTGATAGTCAAGATCACTTATGCCCACAGCTAGCTTCGTGCCTTTTCGCACAAGCGGAATGTGCCTGTTGCCGCGCTCAGGAAAGTCAGGGTGTATGGGTGCGTCTGCTTCTCGTATTTCGGCAGGAACTCGAGTTAGACCCAGCCAGACCGGGTCATCCACATAGAATAACCTCGGTGCTTCTGCATCCTTCAGCTTTCTGTTTTCTGAGTATACGGCCTTCATTGAAATCGATATGTCAACCATGCTGAGACCGAGGTCAAGCATGACTTTCCGGAGAGCTTGTGCCTCGATTCCGCGTTTCGCAAGCGATTGCATGCTCCAAGTCCGAGGATCATCCCAACCACTGTAGGCACCCGATTTCACTTCTTTGCGGGACTTGCTCTTGCTCAAAGTAGCGTCCTCGAACCTCAGCTTGCCATAATAAAGCAACTCTGGATGCGGCCAGCCGTAGATATTCCACACGAACTCCTCGATTTTCCCTTCCTTCACGAGATCTTTTCCTCTTATTATGTGAGAGATGCCGAGCTCATGGTCATCAATTCCCCACGAAAACTCGAGAAGGGGCCAGACTCTGTACTTGGTTCCCACCCTCGGGTGTGGTGCCTCTGAAATCCTGAGAATGACATGGTCTCTAAGTGCAGGGTCGGGCAGGTCCATGCCAGTCTTGAGCCTAACCGCAGCGGCCTTCACTGTGTATGAGCCATCAACCATTTTCTCCCAACGAGCGAGGTTCTCTTCAGGACTGAGATCACGACATGCACATGGCTTTCCCTTGACCTTGTTCTGTTTCCGCCATACTTCAGCATCGCAGGTGCACACGTACGCTTGTGAATTACTGATGAGGTCAACTGCATACCTGTAGAATACATCCAACCTATCGGACTTGTATATGGTCTGATGATACTTGACACCGAGGTATTCAAGACCTTCCCGTATTAGATCGTAGGCATCGGGCTCAAGCACCTTCTCTTCTGACCCGATGGTGTCGTCGTACACGAGGATTAGCTTGCCGTTGTACCGTTGAACATAGTAATCATTGAGTATGACCATGCGGGAGTTGCCTATGTGGAGCGGACCTGATGGAAATGGAGCCATCCGCATGACGACCTTGGGCCAACTACTCAGGTTTGGTAAATCAGGAAGCCCCTTCGGACCGATCTTAGATTCTGCCTCCTGTCCCAGCATTTCGGGAGCGATTTCGGCCAACAAAGATTGTTGCTGTTCGAGAGAGAGCTTCCCGACCTCAGTCACCGTCCTCTCGACTATCGCTTTCACCTCTGAGGCCCGTGAACGCAGGTCTGCACGAGCCCCGAGCAGAGCACTCATCACGGACTTGGCGTCCGGAGTCCCGCTGTACCTAATCGCGTTTTCAAGCACAAACTTGCGGATTTCCAGATTCAGATCGCTCAATCACATGCAACCCGGAGTTGGGTGCTTGGGCCAATCATTTAACTTTGACTGGCCATGCATACCATCACGTCCAATCACAAAAGTCGGTTTGAGCTTAGAGATAGCTTTTTTGGGTGTGAACGGAGTAATCTTGCGGTAAACACACCTCTACTGGATGTGGGATGTTGACTCAAGAGCTCAAATGCTGCCGGAAATGTGGAGCCTTCTATACCTGCACTCACAAGGGCGAGTGTTGTCCAGAGTGCGAATTTCTTGACCCGGACGATGAGATCTGTCTTGCCGTTCAGAAACCGAGGAAAGTCAAGAAGGAGCGTCCGGGTGAAGAAGAACCAGATGAGGAAACTTTCCTCTTCGAGGATGAAGAAGAAGAGGAAGAAGAAGTGATCAGCCCCGCAGCTAAAGAACAGCCGGAAGAGGAGATTGAAGAAGAGACCGAAGAGGATTTGTTAGAGGAAGACGAAGAAGAAGAGGAAGAGAGCAGCGAAGACGAGGAGGAAGATTGGCTCTAGGTTGTCTCATCTTTTTGCGATTCCTGTTCTCTCGCGGGGCGCATTCTAAGCGCAGGGAACCAGTACTGAGTACTTTGCGAGTAGCTCTTTTGGACCTTCGCAACTCCATTGGCGACAAGTAGATTCAGCGCGTTTCTCACTCTTTCCTCTGTCCACCCAAGGCTCAGCACAACGTCTTCGGGGGTCAGGTGACCATCCTTCTCTGCAGCGAGGCTCAGCACTTTCTGAGGATCATCAGTCAGCCCCACTGGCACGAATTTCACTAGGCGTGCACCTCCTTCGATTGTCGCTAGACCCTCTATCAGTCCATCGCGCGACAAACCGCCTATGATGGACGTCACCTCATTCATGTCTGTTGTCCAGCCCTTGGCGTCCAGCTGGACCAATAGACCCGAAAAGAGCATGATACCTCCTGATCGCTTTGACTCCTCGGCAATTCGGAGGATATCTCTTCTGAGCGCATCCGCCCGGTCGTCTCGTTTCAGAAAGCGTTTGACCATTCCTTTCTTCTTCTTTGCTTCTGAAATCCATGATTCCGGATCGTATCCGAGGTCCACTAGGAGCTCAACTAGGGAACTCCGATACGCCGGAATGCTGAGCATCGTTTCGCCCTGTGCGCCAAATGCATCCGCCAGCCGCTTCCGAACCTGGTCAATGCGCTCCGCCCGACCCACTAGTTGGTCAAGTTCCTTCTCAATCTCTTCCTCACGTGAAAGGGGAGACAGAGCAACAGGGATAACAACATCGGTACCTGATTGGAGGCTGAACTCGATGGATTTGCTTCTGTGGCCCGCTCCTGAAATGCTCGCCCTGTGAAGACCAGCCCAAAGACGGACCCTGATGACTCCTTGTTGATTGCCTTCGGCTTTGATGTCAGCTGTTTCAAGGACCGGATGGTTCACCGGAGTATCGTTTTCATCGCGAACGTGAAGGATTAGCGTACAGTCTGATGCCTTGCCCGGAATCAGCTCAGTACCAGCCGGCGGAGTTGCATCCAAGGTCAGTGAATGCTCTGGCACGCCTGAAAGAAGTGTTTCAATCTGATTGACCGCCGGCTCATTCGCGAAACCGTCGGCCAACAGTAGCTTCACTCCTTCCCCTATTGCGGCTCTTGTGTTCTTCAGGGCAAGAAGATTGCGAACCTCCGAAGAGTCACGGATTGACTTCTTCAGAGTGACATCATTTGATATCTGTTCTTCACACCATGCAGCAATCTGTGCAAGTTCCTCTGATGCCGATATCAGTGAATCCGTGAAGTCTTTGCGGCGGCCAGCCTTCTGGGTGCCGGGAATTAGTATCGAGGGAGGGTATACGACCATGTCAAGTCGTCCCTTCTTTGATAGCCCAGCGATGATGACAGGAACAAGGAGTCGGATACCATCTTCGGGCACATCAAGAGATCCCACAGTTGCCTCTATGGAGTCGATGCTCTTTCGGAAAGCCAGTATCATTTCATGAGAGACTTCAAGCTCTGAGAGGACTGCATTCAGTGTCTCACTGAGCTCGCTCTTGAGCGTCTCGGATTCCGACACCGTCTTGTCCCGTCTCTTGAGGTCTCTGTCTAGGGCGGTTTGACGAGCCCTGAGCAGGTCTCTTGTTTCGGCCTCCTTAGGCCCGTGTCGTTCAGACCTTGGTATCTGCTTGGTCTTGGACTCGATACCAGAAATCTCCCTGCGCAGGGCAGATATCCTGAGGTCAAGCCGACTCAACTTCGGAGACAGATCGCCTTCCAGAGCAGCCATGATGTCACGAGCCTTCATTCTCAGAGCGTCAACCAACCACGGTAGACCCGTCTCCGCTTTATGGGTGAACTCAGATAGATTCCTTAGAGTGTTGCGAACCGAAGTGCAATACGAGGTGTCAATCGTTGACGGAAATAGCATAGAGTAGGTCTCGGCCTGTTCCTTCATAGGCCAAGCAAGTAGCTGGGCTAGGCTCGATGCAGTCGGATTGGAAACGACGCCCCTGAGGAGAATCTCTTCGACTCCAGTAATCCCACGCGCATAGACGCCTGTCTCCTTGATGGCTGCAACCAACTGTGATTGTGTTTCGGAATGGTGCACTTTCCTGATTAGTTCATCCAAGTCATATTCTTGGAGTACGGGAACTGAGGCTGATGTCAGGCCCCGCATTTCCACAAAGAAGCACTTGCCGGGGGACCCGGTGGGCATGACGAGAAAATCCAGATATGCCTTCAAAACGAATTCCAGATCCCGACCCTCTTTGCTGTCAATAGCCCTCAAAACGAAATCCGCTAGTACGTAGTCTTCCGGGATTGGCTTCTGAACAGGTGGACCGGTTACCATCTCAACAGTACTAATGGCTGCCACTGGGACAATAGTCCGCTGATGGTGGTGGTCCATAATGGTCCCTTGCCCCAAAGTGCGAGGCAATGCTTTTCATCCTTTCTAGATGATTGTTAGACGTCCAGCCAGTGACTCGAAAAGGCGACACCGTGTCAAACGAGTCGTCCCGTCACGGTGCGAGGTTATCTAATGCTATGAAAAGAGACAGCGAACTCCTCGACCCCTACTGCGGGATATGTGGCCGCTATAAGGGCGTCGGCCCTTGCCGGTACTCTGATTGCCCCGGTTCCCTCGAGCTACCTGAAAAGGAACAGCGACGAGTACCTTCACCACACGGAAAAGGCATGAAAGCCTCCTCTGAACGGGAAAGGACATGCTGCTTGTGCAACGAGGCAAAATCTGTTGAGTGCAGCGCCTGCGGCCGTCCATACTGCGCTCACCATAGCCGGAACCGGTTTGAGGTCGTGATGAATGGCCCCGATCACTACATTGGGACCTGTGTTCAGTGCGGGAAACTTGTGTGTGAACACTGCTGGATACTTGACAACCTCGGCAGAATCAACTGCGTCAAGCATCTCGAAAAGCGAAACGCTCACGATTCACAGAGCTGACCTCATCCTCTTGAATATGACCCGCAGGGGATAGAACATCGGAGTCAAACATTTAACCGAACGGCTACGAACACATATCAGTGCATGGCATGCCACAAGCAATATTCGTGGTCCACCTAGACGACTACCAAGGTTTTGTTGTCGAGAAGAGACATCCCTTCTCTTTCTCGCTGAACGAGAAGATCCTGAACTTGATATTCTATGAACATGAGAAGGAAGAGAAGGAGAACTTAAGGTACAGTGAAATCGACAACGTGCGGATAGTCTCCTTTGTAGACAGAGCGCGTCCCCGCTGGATGGCATGCTTCGTCTTGACCGCTGACGAGGACTATGAAGGGCTTAAGGAAGAAATACCAGGGATGGGGAGACTGATAATTGAGCTCATGGTCGAGAATCCTGAGCTGGTTCACCTTGATGAGATACTCGAGAGCCACAGCAGCCTAGGGGAAGCTAGCGAAGAACAGAGATATGCCCAGATATTCCTGACACCATCATCAGGATTGGTACTTGAAAAGATTGAGAACGAAGGAGTCGAGAGAGCTGCGAAGCTCTCGATTTGGCTCAAGAGCCAAGTCCAGAGCGACTCCGTGGATTTGCGGGAGTCCATCTTACCTTTGATGGACTCTGGTATCGTCAACGTCGAAATCATAGGAAAAGGCATCGAGGCCGTGTTTCTAGTAAAGGACGTATTTGCCTACAGGGCCCCGCCAGTTGAAGCCATCACGAAAGCTAGGAAATCCATGCCCGGGCTCGCCGCTCAGTACCAACAGCGAGTTGCTGAGTTCTTCGCACCGCCACCTCCGAGCCGAGGATACAACCCCACGATACCCAGCGACGACCCCAATTCACCGCTGGTCGAAGACAGGGAAAAGATCGCGAGAGTGCTTTCCAAGAAGATCGAATACAAGGTCCTAACTTCTCTGCGAGATGAGCCGCTTTCAGTGAGAGAGATATCGAACAGAACGCTGCTTCAGGAAGAAATCGTTCAAAACGCGCTATTCAGCTTAGAGTCTGAAAATGTTGCGGCACAAATCGGAGAAGGAATCTGGGCTTTGGTGACCAACCCAATCATGGAATCATTTATCCCAGAGTTTGTTCTGCCGCTGATAGCAGATAAGCTGTCTAACGACGAGATAACCCCTGAGATTGCCAGAAGACATCTTGAGATACTTGCCGAGAAGTGGAGTGGCGAGCAATGATTAGAAGCCTATACATACTTGGACAACAGAGCAATGTCATATATTCCAAAGAATACGCCAAGAGCGAATCAGGAGAGGGACTGGTTGAGTTCCTAGTGAATTTCGCTCATTTCATTTCCTCAGTTGACCTGGAGGGAAAGACAGAGTACATGGGTTTCTCAGGGACAAGGATATTCTATGCTGCTCGACGCGACTTCGTATTCATGTTTGTGGCCGACAAGGCCGACGACACAGCTCAGATAGAGGAGCGGATGACGCAGCTAGTTGATGCCTTCATAAAGGACTTCGCAACCCTTGCAGAAGCGAACCTCCCCTTGGAAGGTCTTGATGCAAAGGTCGACGAGATAGCAGTGACAATGGTGAAGGTGGCGATTCTTGGATACGCAGGCGTTGGCAAGACCACCACACTGCATCTGCTCAGGGGAGAGACACTTCCACTGGTACATGATCCTACAATCGGTGTATCGATAAAGAAGCTCCCGGACGAAGTCCAAAATGCGAACATAGTACTCTGGGACCTTGCGGGTCAATCGCGGTTTAGTATCCTCTGGGCCAAGATGATAGCGAATGCCCAAGTTGTCATCATTGTGACCGATAGTACCCTTGAGAACGTTTTGCGTAGCAAGAAGTTGGTGTCTCTGGTCAAAGAGGAGGTTCCTGAAGCCAAGGTAATTGGCATCGCCAACAAGCAAGACCTGCCCACTGCTCTGACTCCTGAGAGAGTGGGCCAGATTCTCGGAATCGCCACTTACGAGCTCGTCGCGATAGACATCTCCTATAGAGACCGCCTCATTCAAATCATCCGGAAAGCCATCCTTGAAGGAAAGGGTGAAGCCAGACTGGTGCCTGCGTAGGCTCCCATACGCGCAGGTGACGGAGTTGATGACGACAAAGGTTAAGAACGACAGCCCAGACTTTCATGCACAGAGGCTGTCCATCAGGTGAGTATACATGGCCTTCGATTTTAGCGCTATTCAAAGACAAATGGAAGAGCTGAACCAGAAGCTCAGGGCGATAGAAAGCTTTGCTAACAAGGTCGCGGAGACAAAGAAGCTTGCCGATCAGCTGGCAGAGAACTTGGCAAGGATGAAGACCGCGATTAATCAGACCATCAATGATAGCTTTACTCAGATTGCTGACCAGATTGACACTCTTAGGCGTAACATGGAGACTATGGAGGCAGTACAACCAAGCTCATTGTCGGCAGAGGCTGCTGCCCCGACTGCGCCACCGAGGGCTGCACCGACAGCTCCTCCGAAGGCTGCTGCAACTCCAAAAGCAGCTCCAGCACCTACGCCAAAGCCTGCGCCAGCACCCGCTCCCGCGAAATCGGCACTAGCTCCGGCCCCAGCGAAGTCAGCGCCTGCTGCACCCGCAGCAAAGGTAGCTCCTGCTCCAGCTCCAGCAGCGCCTGCAGGTTCTAGCGACCAACTCGACTTCCTTCTGCAACAGAAGGATCGTTTGAAGGCTGCCTTGACTGACTTGCGCTTTGACTACATGAGAGGATACATTCCAGAAGAGGACTACAAGACCAAGGAAGCCGAACTGGATTCGCAGCTTGAGGATCTTGATAGGCAAATAGCTGGCATGAAGTGAGATCGAGTTTTGGAAAGGCAAGATACTCTTTGTTTCTTGCCTCATCCTATCTTTCCATCGGTGACTCGGATTCTGTCGACGTACTCGTGGGACCTAGTGGCGATGACCCTGACTGAACGTGATTCTGTAGACAGCCGGACGACCGCTTGATAGTAGGAATATTCCTACTTCTTCTTGACGGTCTTGGTCGGCTTTTCGGAAGATGGTTTCTTCCTGACTTGAGCCTTCTGCGCAGGCTTGGCAGGCTTCTTCGCTGCGGCCTCAGGCTTCTTCTTGGGCCCGGCTTTCTCTTTTGGCTTCGCCGCAGGTCTGGCGGGCTTTTCGGGCTTGGATGGAGTCTTCTTCGAACGGGAACTCGCTTGTGGGGCCTCTGGCGATACGATAGCGGTCTTCGGCGCTACCTCCCGGGGAGTCTCCTTCGGAGCAACCGGCCGAGTGAATCCCCTTTCTGGTTCCAGCGTTCGCCCAGTCTCGCCTTCGCCTTCCAAAGGCTGCACGAGGACTTCGGGTCTCCGATCCCTTGTCTTCTCTTTTCTTTCGCCAAACTCTCGTCTCTGGCGTGCAATCTTGCCCGGCTTCACCACTGCCATGCTGGCAGCTGCTGCCAACGCTGTTTCCACCTGGTCAGTCATAAGACTCTCATGAGTGACAGATGATGCGACCTCCTCGAGTGCATCAGCGATAAGGACGGCACGACCCGACTGACGTTTCTCCATTTCAGCTGGAGTTGAGTATGCTACGAATCCGCCATCGCGCACGTACGGAACAAGACTGCCGTTTGCCTCTCTTTCCGCCAATATACTCCGAGCAACACTCATACGAATGTTGAACCGATTGGCCACATCAAAAACCGTTGTTGATCTGACCTTCTTGAGGTAGTCATCCACTTCCTGAAGTGTCTCTGGCTTGGGAACTGCTTCTCGCACCAATCGCTCGGTCTTTGCGGCAGGCTTTCCCCACTTCTTCTTGCTGATGGCAATTACTCTCCTAGTTGATTTGGGACGGTTCCTTCGCGGGAATCTGGAGTTTGGCTTTTAAATATGCTCATGCGTTGTTGTGTGAATGTTGGCAATTTGTGTCAACCCGGGCAGCGGCGACTGCGGATTCGCTGAAAAAGTGTGACTCAGGCTTAAGTGCCGCCATTATGCTTGCTTGCGTGATGACCAATGAGAAGGGAGAAACACTCCGACTCTGAGCTCAGCATGCTTGTATCGAATCTTTCCAGATACGCATACCCAGAACTCGTTGACCAGCCTCTGAGGGCAAAGTGGAGCAGGCTGTCCTCGTTCGCTGAAATAAGGTGGACCAACCCACGCGAGGCAATCAGTCTTGTTTGTGACAAGACTGCCCAGCGATGGCACCAGTGCGCGTTGCTAGGTCTACTGGCTCATGAAATGAGCCATCCCTGCGTGTCCACTTCGAGGCGTGCAGAAGAAAGAACAGACCTCGATGCAATTGAGAGAGGGCTTGGGGTCTACCTCGCCGCTGAAAGGATTACGACCGGACGATATCGTGACCAAGTAGTTGGCAGGGGTCGAGATAGGTATCTCGGCTATCAGACTGTGAGAGAGTACCTGACACAGCATGAAACGAAACAGCTGGACCGCTTGCTTGACTTACTAAAGATTGTACCATCGAGCTACGGTGTCTCTTTGACGGAAACCATCCATGACACGGCAATTGGCGGGGATTGTCAAGCCCACGTCGGGGGTTATGTGTTCCAAGGAGTAACCATCCTGCCCGGGTCTAGTGTGAAGCTTCTAGTGAGAGAAGATTCAGTCGCTCTCTATATTGATGAAAAGCTTGTCGCGAAAACGCATATTGACAGCCAGGACTGATCCTACTCACAGCTTTGGGAATCAGAACGCTTGGTGATTGAAAGGTTCTGTTGTACTCGGACATCGCTGTCAGGCGGGATGTCCTCGTCAATTATGCACCCTGCTGCAATGACACTATTCTCCCCGATACGCGTAGCGGGATAGATTGACGTATTCACTCCGATGATAACGCCATCGCCTATGATAGCCCCGAACTTACTCATCGGCACTCGTATCTTCTCTTCCGGTTCCCGCAGGTAAAGTGGCTGATTTCCCGGTCTCCAGTTCCAGAGCTGGACCCCGGCTTCTATGACAGCGTCAGCACCCACGAGACTATCAGCTAAGTAAGTCATTCTTCCAATCTTCACTCGTTCGAAAACCATGCTGTTCCTCACTTCAACAGCGTAGCCTATGTGAACGTTATCACACAGACTTGCGTAGTCCCTCACGAGCGAGTTGTTCCCGATATAGACTCCCTTTCCGATATATATCGGGCCGTGCAGAGTCGTACCAGGGCGGATGATGCTTCCCTCATCAATGAAGACTGGCCCTTCTAGTACCACGTTCTTATGAATCTCTGCAGACTCGGCTATGAATGTCCCATGGCCCTTCAGCTTTCTATCCATGACAATCCTGTTTGCCTTAAGAATGTCCCATGGCCATGTGAATTCGGCCCACTCCTTCTCCCAGACAGCGGCGCCAACTCTCTTACCGCCTGTGATTACAGATTCGATTGCGCGTTCCATGGTTCCATGCTTTGAAAGCAGTGAGAAGATCTCTCGGTTGAATACGGTCAAGCCCGCCACTGCGTAGTTGCTTACATAGCGGTCGGGACCACCCTTCTCCACAAGCCGCTCCACCATCCCATTTCGGCCTATCTTCACGGTGCCAAACTGCTCAGGGTTTGAGACAAGTGTCACGAGATAAGTCATGTAGGCGTCCTGCGTTTCGTGATTTTCGAGTGCACGTGCGACCATTTCGGGCTCGACCAGAACGTCTCCGTGCACAGCAAGGAACTCCTCCTCGTCGCCCAGCTCATCTCTTGCACAGAGTATTGCATTTTCCACTCCCTTCTGTTCGAGTTGGTGGACATAGCGGATGCTGATGTCCTCGTCACCACCCTGCTCAATGTAGTCCATAAGCTCCTGTTTGCCGTGTCCCACAACAATCGTGATATCTCGTATGTCGTTTTCTTTGAGACTATCGATAATGTACTGCACCACAGGTTTGCCAGCTATCATGAGCATCGACTTTGATCGATTGGCAGTGAGAGGCCTGAGCCTATTACCGACGCCTGCAGTCAGAACCAGTGCTTTCATCTCTTTCACACTGCCTTCCCGAGATACTCAGGCTGAATAAAGTCTTTGGCCCGAGATGCTTATGACATGACGGGTTCACGCGCGAGACAGTGAGAAGTATATCCGCTGCTTTCCTGCTCCCACGTTCTTACTCTTCCCGATTACGATTCTCCCGATTTCCCCGGTGTTGGCCACATGCGTGCCTGCACATGAGGCGAAGTCGTAGTCACCCACGGCGACAACCCTGAATTCGGAGACCGACTTAGGAACCATCTCGAGGTACCTCACCTGATAGCCGGCTTCCTGCAGAAAAGTGATGGCCTCTTCGCGCGGCATGAAGCGAATGGCGATATCGAGGTTGCGGGCAAGAATGGAATTGACACCCGCCTCAACTTCCCTTTTCATATCTTCAGTTATGTGATCCACTTGCTGGTAGTCGGCTCTGCTCTCGCCCGGCTTGACCATATTTCCCACTGTCTCAAGTCCATAGTTCAAGAGGAGATAACGAGAAAGAACGTGCTGTGCAGTATGGAAACGCATGCATTCGTAACGTGAATTCCAGTCAAGAGACCCATGAACCACTGGACCAAATCCCTGCGGAATAATACCTGCGCAGATATGTCGAACCTCATCATCCACTTTCCTAGTGTCCGTAACTTGGAATGTGCTCTTGCTGTCGCTAAGAGTGCCCTTGTCGCCGATCTGCCCTCCTCCTTCTGGATAGAAGCAGGTCCTGTCAAGAACGACAGCACCTTCACTTATGCTGGCAACCCGTCCGTCAAACTCTCGGAGATAGTTATCCTGCATATGTAGTAACTCGGTCAAGGGATTCTCCCTCTACGACGTGTCGTGTCCGGAACGTTTCCATTCGAGCATAGCAAGCTCTTTGGCTTTGGCCAACGTCGATCCGCGCAAGTCAATTTCCTTCGACTCTGCTGCCGCGTCGATCATATCGAGAACTTCTGACTCAGAATTGGCCTCTTTCAAACCTGAGAGCATTGCGCCCACGATATCTTCTGATGCACCATGCTCGTGAAGAAAGGTAGCTAGAGGTGTGAAACCGGTAGGTACGTAGCCCGAATCCTGAGACGGCTCCAGACCTACAGCTTTCATCTTGCTCTCAAAGAGGTCGGTGATAATCTCCAGACGACTATCAGTGGCAGGAGCTGTGACAGTCTTTCCCTTGTCAATCGCTGTGATCATGGAACGAATCTGTTTCTCGTACGGAGCCTTCGTGGGCTTTTTGGAGCGTTTCTTCAGAACAAGCCCGGCAGTAAGGAGCAAGAGAGCAAGAGGGCTCTGCAAGAACATGACAAAAGTAACGTCGTGCATCTGGTTTTGCCCCGAGCCAGCAGGCCCGACTCATGCTGCCGGCAAACATCGATAAGTAGGTTTCTACGTATTGGCAGAATCTTGTCCACTACATGCTGCTAGTGCGGTTCATTGTGGACGCTACTGCGGAGGAATCAAGAGATGTCGCGAGCAAAGTGCCTCGCTATATGGAGATAGACATCAACAGAAGAGAGCAACTGCTCCACAGAAACGTACTCATCAGGTTGATGCGCCTGTTCAATTGAACCTGCCCCGCAAATCACATTCAGGATGCCTATCTTGGGTTGCAGAACAGAACAGTCCGTGCCAAACGTTGCGGCACGGGGTCGCTGTGCTCGGCCCGTCACCTTCTCAACAGCTTCAAGACTTGCTGACACTATCTCTGCATCAATCGGAGTGATTACTGCGGGGAGTCCGTGGACATAATCCACCCTGACTCTTTCAGATAGACCAGCTTCTTTCAACCTGTTCTTCATTTGCTCAAGGGTGGACTCGATGCCCTGCCCTTTCACTAGTCTCATGTCGATAAGTGCTTCACACCGATTGGGTACCACATTGATTTTGACGCCGCCGTTTATGACACCTACGTTCATCGTCGGCTTTCCCATGAGTGAATCTCGCTCGAACGGATAGGGGCGCTTTGTCAGTATCTTGACGGCGTTTATGCAGAGTTCAATGGCATTGATCCCCTCCTCAGGCCTAGAACCATGGGCTGACTTCCCTTCAGCAGTAACGCGAACCCATAGCATCCCTTTCTCGCCCACCAGAACCTCAAGCGACGTAGGTTCCGCGCATACGCCATAGCGAACTCCGGTTAGGATCTTGCTTGCAGCTACTTGGTCAGCACCAGAAGAACCGCTCTCTTCATCAGTCGTGGCTAGCATAAGCAGCGGCTTCGCGTGCCTTTCGTCAGCATAGGTTATCATCGTCTCAACCAATGCTGCTAGTGGCCCTTTCATGTCACAGGCTCCTCGCCCATAGAGTCTGTCACCCACCTGCTCACACTGAAATGGTTCATGCGACCATGAGTCTCTCGGACCTACGGGGACCGTATCAAGATGACCGTGAAGCACCAGCTCTGCCTCGTCAAGACGATCGGTCGAAACGACCAGATTCGGTCGCTCGTCTGGACCGATTGTCGTGCAGGAAAGACTATGTTCCTCCACGTGTTCACGTAGGACTTGGGCGGCCCGATCCTCTCGACCTGGGGGATTCTCTGAGTTCGCGGCTACGAGGGCTTTGACAAGATGAAGAACTCGCGATGTGTTTACCAACGCTGCATCAGTGAGGGACCAGTCTAGGCACGCTAAGAAGATTGCGACGGAAAAAGGCAGTTTCATAAGGTGAGCGCGAGACAAGTGGAGAACGGCGGGTCGATGAGGCGGTTACCCCTATCTGAGCACCGAGCAATGACGATCCAAGAGCAGGCTGAGACTTGCCACCAGAGTTGTTTATGACCTGCCGGACCTGCAGAATGGTTAGGTTGAAACCCGTTCCATACCAAACGGCCGCTTTCTCAGGTTGCTATCTATGAGACACTTTCACAGGACAAACCGAACAAGGTCCGCCATCCCTCGAAGAGGTGATGTGGAGAACCTTCGAGATAGATACGCAACTGTTGATTTCGGCGGTGTCGATCGCCAACGTCTTGGTCCCCCTTGTGGGCCCAGCCAAGCATGCCGTCTCGTCCCCTTGATGGAGGCCCACTTTGGCAGAACGGGTTTCAACCATATTGTCGAGCTCCAACGGAATCTGGGCTAGCACGCTAAGACAAATCTGCTTGGCTCACTCAATACTGGCTCTGTAAGTATAAATACCCCAAACAGGCACAGAAACCTCCCGGAGAGCGAAGAAGGGCAAAGAAGAGCCAATTCCAACTGTGATGGCCAAGGCCTCTCGAATTGTCACACTTTCGGTGACAACTTGGCTTAACAATCGGCCAACTAAGTGTTGTGACCCTTTCCAGCAATACTGCCGGATCCCGGTGAAGGAAGAGACCTGATTGACAGAACGCCATCCTTTCGCGAGAGGAGAATTCGTTCTGCTTTCGTGTCTATCACTAAGGTCTCACCTTCCGCAACAAGCTTCTCTGAGTCAGAAATATGCATTCGCTCAAGTAGATCCTTTAGCGACTGACCGTATTGTCCCGACACCCGTTTCGCCTGCCGTAGATTGGAGATGGTGGCGATGTATGGCCGGCTTACATCTTCCCGAGCGTTTCTGGCTTATATCAACATCTATGAGGTAGGCTCATGGATTGTAGCCATATGGATGACGAGCTGAGTCCTTTCGGGCAACTACCTCCTCTACAGATTGTCGACCTTCCAGAGCTCGCCTTATCGCAAACCTCGTGGCTCGGAAATTGTTCATGTGTACCCGTCTTGGGTTGTTGGCATTGGGATGGACGAACACTTTCACAGCAATCACTAGGTCTGGCACAAGCTCCTCGGGAATCATCCGGTCTGTGATTGTCCTTGTCACAGCGTCAGCAACGGCCTTCTGAGCGAACTCGAACACGAGCCTGCTGTGATGTTCGTCGGTGATTGTCACCGTGGGCGCAAATACGGTCGTAGGTCGAAGGTCCTTGATGATGTTGGACATATGGAAGCCATCGGTCTTGATACCTGCGTTGGTCAAGGCAGCCTGCATAGGCCCATCCTTGAGTCCCACAACCAGATCGACATGAGCAACTTCCAATCCCTCCCCACACAAAGCTTCTCCATGAAGGAGGGTGAGGTCATCGATGATGTCCTTGCTCATTCCCACAGCCTTCGGATATGCATCCGTAACAACGGATCGACCATGCGCCCTGTAGGTGACTGACCCTCTAGGCATCAGCTGGAGGTCTTCCAGCTGTGTCCTGAGTTCATCTAAGTCATCATAGCCCAGAACATCGCCCTGTAGGAGAGGCATTCGAGCAGAACCGACGGGGATGCCCATCATATTCAGGGCCGCCTTGACAGCGAGAGGACCGCCCTTGTTGACAACGATTCTCGCGGTTCTCTGAACGCTACGCTGAATGAGTCTAGCCTCTTTGAGATCGCCTTGACTTAGAGCAATCGCCATTCTTACATATCTGTCGGGGAAGATATTTGCAGTTGCTAGGATAGCTCCATCGCAGCCTGCTGCCATACTCGGCAGAACGACTTCATCATGGCCAACAACAACTTGAAAGTCCTCTGGCCGACGAGCGAGTATCTGCGAGACATTGACCAAGTTGCCGCTCGCATCGCTGAGCCCAATAATGCCCTTGATCTCGCGCAGACCTTCGATCAGCCACCAGTCGAGGTTCACGCCAGTGAACTGTGGACAATTATACAGGAATACTGGGAGACCAGCCGAGTTCGCAACCTTCTCATAGTGTTCATAGATTTCCTTTGTGGAAGGCTTCATGAAATACGGAGAGACTACCAACGCCCCCGAAGCTCCGTACTCGGCAGCCTTTAGATACAGCTTGACGACGTCGGCAGTGTAAGCCGCGCATGCACCCGCAAGCACCGGCACCCGTCCCTTCGCAGCGTCGCATGCGACTCGAATAGCTTCAGCTTTCTCCTCAAATGACATACTTGTGAATTCGCCGAGTGATGCGCAGGGAACAATGCCGTTTGCCCCTGCCTTGATAACATGCTCAATCAGATTGCGGTATTGTGCCTCATTGACGCCGTTCTCACCAAACGGTGTGACTAGTCCGGCGTACACACCTTTGAATCGCCAAGATCCTTCAGGCGTTTTTCCTCACCTCCAAATCTGACTGAGAGCCGCGGAAACCGCTACCTCCGTAGCGGCAGTGACTGCTCTTCTGTCGACTGTATCCAAGTCCACATCGATCACCATCACCATGACATTGTTTTGAACCGCGTCAGGAGATATCTTGCCAGCAGCTAGGTGACCTGCAACAGCTCTAGCAGCGCCGGACTGCACTGGACCGTAGAACACTGACGCCTGACGCATTGAGCTGATCTTTCTGCCCGGCAACATTAGGCTGGAAGGTCTGACAGCCAAGTTCGGTTCAAGAATCACTGATAGTGCCTCGCGTCCAATTCGCGGAGTCGTCAGCAATCGGACAAACGCTGATCCCAGGGGACCGGTCTTGGATCCACAAACGACGCTGGCGGTACAAGCTTGACTCGATCCGCGTCCGACCTTGAGGGCTTGTTGCTGTTCGGCACTCAATCCGGCCTCTAGTAGGACACCATTAATGTCGACTTCTTTCGCTGGACCAACATGCTTTGAACCCCCAATCAGCCCTAGCTTCTCCAGCTCGACTCTTATTTCCTCCTTAAGTTCGGGAGTCAACGTCCCACCTGTGTTAAGTGGCATTCGTGCTTTACCCGAATCGATTCCCATCATCTTCAGTGCTGCCCTGACTGGCGGAGCACCTCCATACCTTGTCACAATTCGAGTCAGAGTCTGCATCGAGAGCTGAAGCTTGAGGGCTCCATCAATGTCACCTTTGCGGACTTTCTTCAAAAGATCATTCCAAAGATGAGGCATCAAGTTCGCTGAGGCCATGATTGCGGCGTTCACACCCGCAGTCACTGCAGAGAAGAAGATCTCGTCATTGCCATTTATCACAGAAATGCGGCCTTTTAGCTTCTGCAGTAGTTCCAGCATGTAGGTTATGTTACCACTGCTGTCCTTGATGCCTACGATATTGTCCAGTTCGGCTAGGTCTTCCACAACGCTAACAGGGAGGACACCCATACCGCCCATCTGAGGAATATTATACATTATGACAGGCAGGTCACTCTTTCTTGCGATAGTGGCATAGTGCTCGTAGTAGCCCTTGTCAGTCGGTTTCAAATAGAAGGGAGAAACGATCAAAGCTGCATCGCATCCAATATCTGCCGCGTACTTCGTCAGCTCAGTAGCTGCTTCAGTGCTGCTCTGACCTGTGCCTGCAATAATCGGAACGCGACCATTCACGCATTCCGTTGTCAGACTCAGAAGCTTCTTGCGCTCGTCCATATTCATGTAAACGAACTCGCCCGTTGTGCCAGCGGGTACGACTCCGGCGGCTCCTTTGCTAATTGTGTAATCGATAATCTCGCGAAAGCTCTGTTCGATTATCTCGCCATCTTTCGCGAATGGCGTTATGAGGGCTGGCATTATCCCTCTTGGCACGAACTTCTTAGGCATCTGAATTCACTCAGCAGCCAAGCCGGTCCTAAGGCCGTATATAAGTTTCAGGTTACGTTGCTCTATGACTATCAGGGGAATAGGCCGATCAACCGCCTCTTCTAACAAAAGCAGCGATTCGTGAAGAATGCGGAAGGAGGACAACAATCGGCGAACTGGTAGAATGAATCAGCCCAACGGAGTTACTTGAAGACGAAAAAAGAGGATGGTGTGCCGGTCCCAGAATCGGTACCGGCACCAGGGGCTTTGAATATTCACGAATCTCTCAATGATGTGATTCCAGAGGTTGACCTTGGTGCTCCTTAGAAGACCCAAGGACCGTCCGGTGGAACAACGGGTCTTGTCTCGACGTTCATTTCGGTTATTCACCGAGAATCAATTCAACTATTCACCCACAATCTGCCGACAGACAATATTCTACGTTTTCTGTCGGTCAGAACGGCGGAGACTGTCCTGCGATTGCGCTGGATTTGAGGTGATTAAATAGCACAGAGGTTACCATCTGACGGAGAGGAAGAGTGGTTTTTTTCCTTGATTGAGATCGCAAAGGCTCATGCCAAGCGTGCCCGACGAGCGGCATACTGAAGTGACTCATTGAAGTACTGCGCCACGACGGCCGCCATTGCTGGGCCGACCACATAGTCTATCTCACCCGGCAAGAGAAGCTTCAAGTTCGCCTTCTTGTCAAGCTTGCCTTTCTGCTTGAGCAAGCTAGTTTCTTTCTGCACGACGGCCTTCGCTTTCTCCCACGACATGGATTCAGCAGACGGCCCGATAAGGCCAGTCTTGATTTCGGAGATTCCCTGCATTATGAACACCGCCAAGTTGTCCAAGTCGGAACTCGCATTTACAAGCTCTGAACCATGATTAGGACACGTTCCCTCCTTAGCCATTGACCCACATGCCGTGCATATGGCTCGGCCCCGATTGGTTCTCAAGTACAGACTCAGGAGATTCGCACATTTGGAACTATCAGTTGATGTCCATTCCAAGCCTTTGGGACCGGTCCTGCCCGTGGCCTTGAATACGGTGTGAGCCTTAGTATAGATAAATGTGAGGACGTCGAGCTCCTTCCGTTTGGTTTCTATCATTTTCTGTTCTTCAAGCTTCGTCTCTACCGCAACCTCTTCCTTAGCCTGCTTTGCCCTTTTCTCCCTCACTAGGAATCTGTTCATCACGTCGAAAGCTATAGCGTAGTTATCAAATTCAAGACCAGCTATTCTGAGAGGGGCTTTGACCACGCCCTCAAACACAGAACTTGACGAACCAGTGAACTCAGACTTAGCAGAATCCATGTCCTCGCCTGACAGCCGCGCATGGAACCAAGCCCAAAGGGAAAGGGTGTCCAACTCAGGGCAAATACACTTGATCTCTTGGATTCGTACGATGGCAAAGTCGAAAAGTATCTCTTCTCGGTAGACCTGCAATTCACTCTCGGTCTTCTCGTAGATGCTTTTGAGAAGCGCTTTGATACGAAGAATGTCCTGCTTGGAACGCACGTACATTTCTACTACACGAGTCAGGTTCGTAAACAGGCCTATCATCAGGTGCCAGACTATATCCAGCTTAAGAGAACGGATTGTCTCATCTTGCTTCAGCTGGCGGCTGACTTGTGGTCCTGAGGAGACACCCGAAGAAGTCAGGGCACCTTTCTGTACGTCCTCGCGGAGTTTGATTAATCGGGCAATCTCTTGCGGAGGAGGAACACGTACCATCTTCTTCAACTGTTCCAATACAACAATCTCGATTCCTATGAGGCTGCTTCGCTCTTTGGTGAGAAGTTGGAGGGATATCTTGTCGAGTTCGGAAGACTTGAGACCGCGGGAACGAAGCATACCCTTCACAGACTTCTCAAGGGTCTGCTCGATCTTGTCCAATGTTTTCAGCGAGCGGTCCATGTCCTCCAAATCACCCTTTTCCGCTGGGGTGCGCCCAACATCCTCAGGTGCTCCCGCGGTCAGTGCGCCGAACCCAGACACAAGGTCAGTTGGGCTGGCGATTCCTTTCGGTCTGAGTGCCGCTTTGACATCATTTGGGTTGAGGCCAAGCAAGTGCCCCAAGAGAAAGTACGCGTCATTTGGATTAGCTGCAATCTCCTCGGCAATTCGCTTCGCCAGAAAATCGCCGACTCGATTCTCGAATTCCTCAAGGGAAGTCGGGGTTTGAAATTCCCTCTCGATGGCATCAAGAGCTTCTAGACGAATCTGATGGGCTTTCCTCAGCGCTTGCAGCCCCTGTCCGCTCTTGGCGATATTCTGGGTTACTGCTCGGGCAATCTCCTCCCACTTGCTATTATCGATATCACCGGGGCTCAACGGGCCCTGAAGGTACGTAGTATGTCCCAGCAAACGTGTAATGCACCTAAGAAGAACAGCTGTTTCGGGTATCTCCGGCTCACGCTCCTTAAGCAGCTCCTCTCTGAGCGTCAGGGATGACTCTTTGAGCCCCGATGCCTTCTCATAGATCTCGTCTCTCCATATAGACCCCCAGCCTGTAACACCATTGATGAAATCGATATGATGGTTTGGCGAGTAGTCATTAGGAATTCTCTTGACATACGATTGCAGCAGCTTAGTGACTTCAATCCCTGCCTGAGGGTTTGACGAGTCAGGTCTCACGACTTCATCACAGAATTCAACTATGAATTCGCTGATGAGTCTTGCAACGTCCATCTCTTCTTTCTGTTTGTTACCCAAGAGCCCGCGTATCTCCAGTTCCAGAAGTCTCCGCGACTCAGCCGCTACCCGATCCTTCTGTTCGCCGGGAACGTTCTCAAAGGATTCATGTCCCCTCAGCCTCACGTCTTGATAGCTCGTGAGGTAATAAGCTGCAAAGAGGCAAACAATGTCTTCCAGAGGCAATCTCTGTTTCAGGAGCTCTGCGACAAACTGTCGATCGCGTGTGTTCCTCATATGAGAAGCGAGCGCTTCTCTCAGAAGGATTTCCTTTCCAGCTTCACTCATCTGACGAGTTCTGAGTATCCAAGAGCTTGACATTGAATCACCTCAGGAAATTGCTGCCGATTTGAACCATCATCTCGTCCTTCTTGTATTCGTAGCTCACGAGATAAATCAGGTCGGGTTCTTCAGGCGATTTAAGATAGACCCGTGAAGCACGCGGCAGCAGCTTTCCGATGCTTCGTATTGTTGACTCCAATAGGTACTCATGAAATCCGTCAGCGATATTGACGACCTGATCCCCCATCTGGTTCGCCGGTTGATCGCGCATGGAATTCAGTCGATCTATGAGAATACTCTGTAATGATTTTTCGTCTCTGCTTGCTGTCTCGATGTTGGCGGCAATCGTATCGCGCAGCTCATCAGCAACGAGAAGCTCTTCAGGCGCCTCTGGTTTCGTGGGCATCGACTTGGGCATCTGTACGGGATGCGCCCGCTCGATTCTAAGAACACGCTGCTCGAGGGTTTCAGGCGGTTCAGGAGGAGAACCTGGGACGGTAGACGGGTCATATGCCTGTTTCAATTGCTCATATTGAGCCGTCTCGCGAGCATAGTCAGCGCTTGCCTGCTTCAGGAGACCTTCTCTTGTTTCATTCTCATCCCGAATACGCACGTTCTCTGATTCTATCCGAGAACACGCTATCTCCCACTCCTCGACTTCGCGCTCGTATTCTGCTTGGAGCCTCTCGGCTTCAGATTTCACGCGTTGTAGGACTGACTCGGTGGAAGGGCCGGTACGGATGGCCTCATGTAGATTCTGTGTTAGCATAAGCAACCTCGGGGCCGTGCCCTTTCCCTCGGCGGCTCCTTGCAGAGCATCGTTTACTATCCGTCTTGCTTCGCTCTTCCATTGCGCCGACTTACCTTCCTGCAGCTCGACTAGTCTGATGAATTCGGCCGACAATTTGGATTGCTCTGTTGTCGTCAAATCTGCGAGTTGAGTGATGAATCTCTTGCTGAGAAGGGTATCTGCAATATCCTGAAGCGTTTGTGTGACGAGAGTCTCAAGGTCAGAGAGTCGGACCAACAGTGCTTCTCCTAGTCGGTCGAGACCCTGTACGCCATCTCGCTCCTCGACCTTGTGTTTTGCCTCTATCTCGGAACGTGCGACCTGAACCATGTTCCTAAACTGAGCCATGTTCCGCGGATTATCCCGTGAGAATTCATCGACGATTTCTTGGACTATTGCTACCATGAGCTGGCCTGGGTTGCGCTCTGTCGTTCCTTCGCACGCCCGTCGGCCAAGAGCCGACTTGAACTTTGACAGAAGCTCATCATAGAGCATATTAAACAATACCAGATCTGTGGGGCTCAGACCCTTCTCAAGCATTTCCTGATGAAGACTGTGAAGCGAATTCATGATGCCTGCCCGTGCGAATGAAACGATGAGGAAACGATAGAGCTGCTCAGCAAAGTAGTCGCTGACTTTCCTAGCGTAGGTGAGGAAATATCCCGTCGCGCTCTTGAGTTGCCAAGCCTTGAACTCGACCTCACCCGGCAGGTCACCTCCGGCAGACTTCATCATGGCAGAGGTCATTTCATGCAGGAACCAAGTCACTACATCGCGAGTGGGGCTGGGTAACTTAACGATTAAGGATTCAACTGCAGTATCAAGACGCTCTTTGTGCTCGGCTAGACGAAGACTCGTACCAGAGGAAACATGCTGCTCTACGGCATCTCCAAGGATCCTAATCGCGTTCTTTGCAGTGCTTGTGAAATCGACAGCTTCCTTCGCTATGCTGTCCAGTTCGGCAAATCGCATATCGGTCCGGCCCAAGAACCGGACGAGCGCCGCCGTAAGCGCTCGAGCTATATCAGCCTCCTCGCCGCTGTAAGCATATCTGTTCATTTCCTTGAGAATCGCCCTTCCGATTTCGGGCACTTGAACGGACAGCGCTCTTACTGCGCTTGGGCTCAGGATTCGGTGTTTGAAGTGCTCCGTTAGCGCAGCATCATCAGCATCTGGAAGCAAGAATTCAGGACTTGAGCGTTCGGAGATGTTCACACCGGGAGGCATAGTCGTGAAATCCTTCCGATAGCTCTGCCTAATCACAAGTTCTACATCGACATCCTCAGGCTTGATCCTGAGCGTACTCCAAGACCCCTGAAACTGACGATCTAACATATCCAGGAACAGAGTCCGATTCAATCTGCCCGAGAACTTACGGAGGACGGCTAGACCTTCGTTTTCAACCCCGAGCCCGCTTGCCGATGTTGCCGCTTCTAGGTCAGCAAGCTTCTTTGAGATTAGCTCGACTCGTTCTTCGATATTGAAGGGATCCGCAATGCCCTTTTCCCAAGTTAGCATGGAAACATGTGAACTAACACCCCGGGCATACCCCCCAGCAACAACGAGCTGTTCAGGCAGTATCTCGGGTCCCGGCGTCCTTTCGAGGTCCCACTCCATAGACAGAAGTTCAAGCTCTTCAGAGGCCTTCAAAGGTGTGCTTACCGAGAGAATCAGTGGTGCCACATTTCCTGCAACAGCTTCAGAGTTGGCCTCCATCATGCTGCCCACACCGACCGCATCACCGATTGGATAGCCATGTCCGGTCGTGGAACCCAGAACCGATGCGGACGCCATTCGAATAGCCTCGATAGTACTTCCACTCACAGCCTTTGGCTTCCCCGTTCGACTCACGATTTAGCCTCCTGTGTTCACCTAGTCACCAAGGACACAGCTGATGCGCGACCTAGTGTGCACCCGCTGGACGAGTATCACAACAAATCAGAAGAGAAGCAGGTTTCTTTTGAACATAGCTCGGTTGTAAGGCACTCGGACCCTATCTTGGACTCCATACCCCGTCTGCGTTGACCCTGACCAGCCCAGCTCTCATCAGGTCACTTAGTGCAACTTGGATTGTCGTTGGAAGAAGAGAATTCAGTACCTCGGGAATCGGCACTGCCTTGCTTTGCGCCAAATCAAATGCGAGCTGTTCTATGTCGGCTTCACCTCTAGAGCCCAAGTGTTCTAGAAGCAAGTCGAGAAACTGGACAACTCCTTCCCTGATCTCGTCTAGTTGGGGCTTGGCATCGTCCAATACATGAGGCACGTCGTGGCTAGGAAGTATATAGTCAATCTCCATGGAAGAGAGACGCTCAATCGCTGAGAGCTTGGTTGTGAGACTGCCGCTGAGATCGACATAGAACCTCCGGGGCTCATTTGGGAAGTTGTTCAGCTCATCGCCCGAGAAGAGTATCTTTCTGTCGGGGTCGAAGAACATACAGTGCCCTGCTGAGTGGCCCCCGGTATGAATCACCTTGAGAGAAACCGCGCCCACATCTATCTGATCGCCTTGGCTCAGAATACGGTCAGGTTTCTGCCCGGCATAGTTTACCCGGAGAGGGCTTCGGTCAACCTTCATAGCAAGACGTCCCGCGAAATTCAATCTAAGCCGTTCTCGAGGAAACGTCTCAGGTCTCTCGAGAAGCTCCTTGTCCCCGCTGTGAATCATTACCGGGGCGCCGGTTGCTCTTCGCAGCCTAGAGACACCTCCAATGTGATCAGGGTGACCGTGAGTGCACAAGATGCCTACAACACAGCGCTTTGGTTTCATTCCAAGGGAGTCGATTGCCTTCAGAATGTCTTCCCCTGGGTCCCCCACAGTACCTGGATCAATAACGAGAACTTCCTCACCTTCTACGACCAAGTAGCTTGAGATGAAGCCGAACTCCGGAGCGAACTTCCCTCTTACGGAGTGGACGCCAGGGGTTATTTCTGAGAAGAGCATGCTCAAGTATCGAGGAACGGTCAGGGACCTTATGACGCTATCGACTATCCGTTCCTGAGATGTATCTTGGTCGAATCGTTTGCGGTGACTCAGGTCAGGGGGGAATCGATTCATGCCAATCTGGACCGTGTCGCGACCTGCAAGAAGGCCTAGCTGATTAAAGAGATACGGCGCCAATCTTGGGAGCAAGCATTAAATGCCCATATCTACGCAGTTTTTGTTCAGAGGATTCTAGAATGC